>Ga0209527_1000056_pt1 | contig 21664 bp, 22 predicted proteins | sample JacPinW_OM2H0_M2_FD_187968 | JGI IMG/M metagenome (GOLD analysis project Ga0209527, IMG submission 187968) | Forest soil microbial communities from Algoma, Ontario, Canada - Jack Pine, Ontario site 1_JW_OM2H0_M2 (SPAdes) (version 2) | ecosystem: Environmental > Terrestrial > Soil > Boreal... | reverse complement strand
AAATTTTATATTTTATGAAACAGAGGTTTTTTTAATTTACTTAATAAATAATCTCTTTGAAAATTAGAATCAGAATTTGTAGTTCTTTCTAATTTATTTTTATTTATTAAAGAATCTATAGAATTTATTTTTAAATTAAAATCTTTTTCAATTTTTATTTTTCCATTTTTTCCTTAATAATCTCTAATTTATTTTGATTATCTTCATTAGGATTAAATGGATTTTTATTCTCATATTGTCTTTACTTATAAATATTCTCTTCAGATTTTCCATTAAAACCTTCAAAACATATAAAAAAAAGAAAATATTAAAAAAATAATAAAATCAGATAAAATTCATGGTTACATGCTTCCAAATACCATGGATTTTAAATTATGAGGAGAAATAATAACATCAACAAAAACTACATCAATAGTAAAAAAGAGTTCAGATTTATTTTATTTTATAAAAATATCAAAAGATAAATTAAATGTCGAATTAAAATCTTTAAATAAAACTATTATAAGATTTGAAGATAATAAAAAAGATGAAAATTTCAATACTTTCATAAGAATTGTTTGAAATGAAAATAAAGAGGAAAAATATTTTTATGTTAATGGTGAATAAAAATTAAATAAAATTTTAAAGAAAGAGTTAAGTTAAAAAAATAAACGAAGATATTTTCTTTGCAAGAGAGTATCTTACAATGGATATAGAAACAAGAACTATAGATGGAGATTTTATTCCTTATTGTATTTCAATATATGATGGAAAATTATCAAAATCATATTATTTGTCTGATTACAACAATCCAGAAGATATGTTAACTGAAGCTATTAAATCACTAATGAAAAGAAAGTATAATAAATATAAAATTTATTTACATAATTTTTCTTATTTTGATAGTGTTTTCTTGTTAACAACACTTTCTTCTTTAACATCTATAAATTTATTTCCACAAGTTAGAGATGGTAGATTTATTAATTACTATTTAGATTTAATGTAGGAAAACAAACATACACTTTATATTTCAGAGATTCTTATTTGTTATTGCCTTCTTCTTTAGAAGAATTAGCATTAACTTTTCATAATGAACCAAAAGGAATATTTCCATATAAATATGTAAATAATAAAAATATTTCATTATTATATGAAGGAAAAATAACAAAAAGAAAATATTTTTCAAAATTAAATGAAGAAAAATATAATGATTATTGTAAAATAAAAATAAAAAATGAAATCTAAAATTAGAAACAATTAAATATTGTGAAAATGATTGTGTTATTTTATACCAAATCATTAAAACTTTTGGAATGATAAATTTTTATTTTTTAGACTGGATATTCAAAAATATCCTACGTTACCTTCATTATCTTTTGGGATATATAGATCAAAATTTCTTGAAGATAATTATAATATTCCTTTAATTCAAGGTGAAACTTATAATAATTTAAGTATAGCTTATACTGGTGGTTCTGTTAATGTATATAAACCTTTCGGTAAAAAAGTAAATAGATATGATGTAAACTCATTATATCTTTCTGTAATGAAAAAATATCATATGCCTAAAAGTCATCCAATTTATTTTGAAGGAGATATATCTATAGAAGAAAATAATCCATTTGGAATATTTGAAGCAGAAATAACAGCTCCAGATAACTTAGACATTCCAATACTACAGCTTAGATTTAAAAGTGAGAATGGAGTTAAAACAATTTCTCCATTAGGAAAATGAACTTCATGATATTTTTCAAAAGAATTAGAAAATTTAAAAAAATTTGGTTATTCATATCAAATCAAAAGAGGATATATTTTCGAACCTAAATATATATTTAGAGGTTTTGTTGATTTTCTTTATGACTTAAAAGTAAAAAGCGCAAGAAAAAGTGCTAATTATACTATTTCTAAAATGTTGTTAAATAGTTTATATGGAAGATTAGGAATGAATCCTAAAATCGAAAATCATATAATCTTACCTTCTGAACAAGCAAAAAAATATTATAATTTAGAACCCGATATCATACCTCTTAAAAATGGAAAAGAACTAATATCTTTTTATAAAAAAAGTATTTTTGAAGGATCAGAGAATTTAAATTATTTATTAAATATTTCAGTACCTATATCTACAGCGGTAACTTCTTATGGAAGAATGTATATGAGTGAATTTAAATTAATGTTTAAAAATTTAGGTATTACTTTATTTTATTCAGATACTGATAATTTAGATATTGATCAAGAATTAGATCAAAAATATATCGGTCGTGAATTAGGAGAATTAAAATGAGAACACACATTTGATAAATAAAGATATATTAAATAATATATTACTTACAAGGGTTATCAACGCTGTTATAAAAATTAAAGATAATCTATTTTTAGTTTTATTTTCAGCTAATTTAAATAATAATTTAATTAAACATCTTAATAATAACAATTTTAATGTTAAAAATCATGTTAAATTATCTTATAATAATTTAAATAAGATAGTAAAATCTAACGTGGTTATTTCAGCTGCTTTTACAGCTTATGCTAGAATAGAAATGATTAGATATAAAAATCTTGAAGGGTATATTATTTATTATACTGAAACTGATTCAATCTTCACTAATAAACCATTACCATCTCATTTAGTAGGTGATAATTTAGGTCAAATGAAAGAGGAGTTAAAAGGTAAAGTAATTAAAAATGCTTTATTCTTAGGTAATAAAAAAATATATTTATCAATATTTAGAGGACAAAAAAATATTTAAAGACAATTTAATTTCATTTTTTTTTAAGGTGTTAAAAGAAACACTTTAACATGAGAAGATTTCCTAAAAATGAGTTTAGGTGAAATTGTTGAAGAAAAATTTGATAATATCTTTGAAAGAAATTTAAATACACATTTACATAAAAAATAGAGTTGTTAAAATAAGTAAAAGCAATAGTAAAATTTTGATAAACAATAAACCTTTACAACTAAAGAAAATTAATCATTGTTTTAAATATCAAAATATTTTAAATTCAATTATTAAAAAAATTAAAATAAATAAATATTTTAAATAAACATTGTAAACTACACAACAACCACCTTATTACTCTTAAATTTTTTTATTTATAAAATTATCAACATCCATATTTAACTTAATTTAACATACCTAATTAAAACAATTTTTATAATATTACAATTATTTTTCTAAAACATCTATCAATCTTTGTTAAAATAAATTTATAAAAATTTATAAATCTATTATTAAATAATAGAGTAAATAAAAAAATTAGAAATTATAAAAATTGAAAAAAAAATTAAAAAAAATTTTTTTGAATATTGTATATACTCTTCTATTATATAATTATTAAATTAATAAAATATACTTTTATTTTTTATTATTAATTTTTATATATATTTTTTAAAATTATAAGAATATATATATATAATTTTTTTATAAAGGAGTAGGCAAATGGTAAAGCTAAATATAAAAAATATATTTATATTAATTTAAAAGGTTCGAATCCTTTACTCTTTAGATTTTATTAAATACAAATTACTATATTTATTATAGTAAATAATAATAATAAGAGAAATTTTTAAGATGTATCTTAGTATTCCTTCCAATATTAAATGGATGTTTAAACATAATTAATAATGCTATTATATAAAAAATATAAAAATATTTTAGCTAAAAAATTGAATATTATTAGCAATAGTATTTTATATAAATAATCATAATAAAAAATACATAAATAATAGATAGAATTTAATAATAGCATATTAAATATTACATGCTAATAGAATAATTTTTTTTATAATTAAAAAAATTTTTTTTTAATATTATTATTTTTATTATTATTATTATTATTATTTTATATATTATTATTAATATTATTATTATTCCATTTGGAAGTTTAAAATTTAAACTAAGATTTAAAGTTTTATATTAAAAAAATGATACAAAATTATTTTCCTTTAAATACTATTTTTAATGATGCTCCTCAACCTTGGCAATTAGGATTTCAAGATGGTATAAATATGCAGTGCCTTCTAATTTTAAATCATACTATTTTCTGGGAAATTCTTATTGCCAATTATTCTAATTTTTTTAATTTTAACAGAATTATTAGAGAAAATTAATTGGATTGAACTATCAGAAGAGAAAATAATAGTTTTAAATTATTATTATACTCTCAGAGACTATACGTATGAAATGCTTTTAATAAAAATTTTACAGTATCTATTACATTTCAAGTACAGCTTTAGTTATTTGAGGAAATAATTTAAGATCTTCGGTAAATATAAGTTAAAAATGATTACGAAAAATATTAGTTCTACCTCCTTTTTATGAATGAGTTTTAGTAGGTTTAAGAGATGCAAATGGAGGTATTAATAGAAGTAAATCTAATAAATTAATGCGTATAGATTTTGTACAATCTTTTACAGAACATTTTCATTATTTTATGCACATTTATTTTTCACTATTATTTATTTTTCGTTCTTTACCTTATTTAAGAATTCAATTTAAAAAAGGTAGAAAAAATGTTTCTCTTTCAATAATCACTATGGGATTACCATTTATTCATAATTTATGTTTATATTTTTTAGATAATAAAAAAATAATTCCTACAAATATTTATGAATTATTACAACCAGTTGCTTCAGCTCTTTGAATAATGGCTGACAGATAAGGTAGAGATTATGGTTTACGAATTTGTACTGATTCATATTCTATAAAAGAATTAATAACTCTTATGAATGTTTTCTCTATTCATTACGATATTAATTGTAATTTATTTATGAAAAAAAAAACAGCTACAGGATTAAAACCTAGAATAGTTATACCTTCTTCTGAAATGAATAAATTAATAAAAATAGTTTTACCTTATTTTATACATGAAATGAAGTACAAATTGAAACTGTAAATAATTTACAATAAAATTTAAAATTTAAACATTAAGATATAGTCCACAATAATTAGATATTTTAAATTTAATTTAAATAATTTTAAATAATTATTTTATTAGGATTTGTTAATAATATTTAATTATTTTTTGGTTTGGCTGCACCAGGATTTACAGGTATAGTTGAACTACATAATACAATTTTATTTTATTTAATTGTAATTTGTATTGCTGTATTTTGAATATTATTTTCAATAATTAATTATTATAATCATAAAAATGCCCCTTTTGTATATAAATATATGAACCATGGGACAATTTTAGAAACAGTTTGAACTATTATACCTGCCTTAGTACTTGTAGCTATTGCTTTTCCTTCTTTCAGATTACTATATCTAATGGATGAAGTAATATCACCTACAATAACTATAAAAATTGTAGGTCTTTTAAAAAATGGCCTAAAATCATATATATTAAATAAAAAAAAAGACACCTGGAAATATAATTTAGGTCAAAACAACTTAATACTAACACCAAATACACTTTTTCCTTTAAAAATTTTACATAAAAATCAAAAAGAACTATATCGTAAATTTATATTAGGCTCAAATGTTTTTTTTTATGGTACTAAAAAATCTTTTCATACTCATTGCAGAGCTAAAAACCGAATAGGTCCGCATAATATTGATGTCCTTTCAGTTATTTTTGGATTAATGTTAGGAGATGGTTTTGGTAATAATAGAAGTGGTGAAGGAGTTAGATTTTGTATTAAACAAAGTATAGTACATAAAGAATATTTATTTAGTTTGTACGAATTCTTTTTAAATAGAGGTTATTGTTCTAATAACCCCCCTAGGAAATATACAAGAATGATTAAAGGTATTAACAAAACTTATTACGGATTTGAATTTAATACCTTTACATTTAGGAGTTTTGTATGGATATATGATTTATTTTATAAAAAAGGAAAAAAAATAGTTTCACTTAATATTGAAAATTATATTACGCCTTTAACTTTGGCAATTTGGATTAGTGATGATGGTACTTTCGTACCAAGTACAGGAGGTAGAGGAGGAATAAGAATTGCTTGTAATAGTTTTACTTTAATAGAAGTAGAATATCTTACTACTATCTTAAGACATAAATTTGACTTAGATTGTACTATCCAAAAAATATATATTAAAGATAAATATTCTATTTATATTAAAAAAAATTCTATTATTAAATTAGAAAATTTAATTTTACCTTATTTACATGTTTCTATGTATTATAAATTAGGATTACAATCTAAATAAAAAGAAAGTTTTTTTTTACTTTTTTAAATAATTTATATTTTTATTTTTATTCCTTTAAAATTTACATTAGGGAAAGTGATGTATTATAAAGTTCTTTTTACTCGCTACTTTTTTTTACAGTATTTTAAATTTAATATTTAATTATTTTTTTTTAATTTAAAATTAAGAATAATATAAATAAAGTAGCAAATATATATGATAGTCGTGAGATATATTTAATTATATATCTCTAAGAGTTTGACGAAATTCTTTAAGGAATATTATTTTTAATAATTATTATAATTTATAAATTATTTGTAATATATTTTTGTAAATTCCTTTGGCGACGCTAGTGAAAACAGTTAAAATACTATTTTTAAATTAATACCATTTAATAGTACAAGACTGTCAGTAATTGAGTTTATTTTGTTATATTAATTATTGCCACAGACTGGGTCACTGGTGGGTAATATAATTTTAATTTAATAAAATTAAATTTTTAATTTAAATTATAATTATATTGCTTAATGTACAGTCGATAAGATATTTAATTTATATCTTGCAACAATGGTATTGAAGTGTAGAATATTCTGATTATAAAATTAATATGGATAATTCTAATTCTATTAATTTTGATGCATATTTGATTCCTGAATCTGATTTAGAATTAGGACAATTCAGATTATTAGATGTAGATAATAGAATTACAGTTCCTGTTAATGTAGCGAAATGGGAAATCGTTATAATGGGAAATTTGAAAAAATTATCAAATTCTGGGAACACCCTAAAGCTTCTGATACCAAACTATAGTCGAAAGGCTATAAGTGGATGAAGTAATTACTCATGTATGGTAATAAGTCAGAAGATATCTGAAAAGATAATGGGCAATCGCGGATCTAAGTCAGATTTCATATTTAAGTCTGTAAAAGAGCAACGAGTAGACGGTAGTTTATGGATTAAATCAATCCATTTAAGGTGTACTCTAATGGGTTTCGAAAGAAATTATCAAGCCAAAATCCCTTCTAAACTAAAAAATAAAACAAGATTTACTACATTAAAAATTAAGCCTAAAACGAACCCTTGGTTTTTTAATCAGGTTTAATAGATAGTGAAGGGTCTTTTTTTACTACAAATTATAAAAAATAGAATTATAAAGTAGGTTGATGTGTACAATCTAAATTTCAAATTGTACTACATAAACGTGATTTATCTTTATTACTACAATTACAACAATTTTTTGGCGGAATTGGTTCAATAGGTAAAAGTAAAAATATGGTTTATTATTCAGTAGCTGATATTAAAGATTTAGCAACTATTATAATTCCACATTTCTTACAATTTTCTTTATTAACACAAAAAGCAGCAGATTTTATTTTGTTTCAACGTGTAGTCGAAATTATGTCTAATAAAGCTCATTTTTCTATTGAAGGCCTACATCAAATTATTAATATAAAAGCAAGAATGAATTTAGGTTTATCTGATAATTTAAAATCTGAGTTTAATAACTTTACTCCGGTTGACAGACCCCTTATTTTAACTAAGAATATTCCAGAATCTAATTGAGTTGCAGGTTTTTCTCTGGTGAGGTAAATTTTGATGTTATGATTCTTAAATCCAAAACACATAGAATAGGACATAGAATATTATTAAGATTTAGAATTTTACAACATGAAAGAGATATAAAATTAATGGAGCTTTTCTTTTAATAAAATATTTAGGAACAGGAAAAATAGAAAAAGATCCTAGAAATCCAGTTGTTTTTTTAACAATATATAAAATATCAGATATAACTACCAAAATTATCCCCTTTTTTGAACAAAATCCTCTGCTTGGTGTTAAACAATTCGATTATTTTGATTGGCGTAAAATTGCTAATTTAATGAATTTAGGTAAACATCTAACAATTGACGGTTTAGATTTGATTCGTACAATTAAAGCTAAAATGAATACTGGTAGAAAATTTAAATAACAAACTATTTTATAAATAATTTTTTCTATAGTAGTATTTTTAAAATTTAACCTTTCGATTTACTAATCGAGCTTTATTTTTTTGCATGATAAATTTGGTGAAAATGGTTAATTGTCATGTTAGAATAATAGTAACTGCTTCTGATGTACTTCATTCTTTTGCTGTACCCTCTTTAGGAATTAAAATAGATGCTACACCAGGACGATTAAATCAAGCTTCTTTCATTGCTGAAAGAATTGGAACATTCTATGGACAATGTTCAGAAATCACCAAAACATAGGTTTCCCTCTGATGTGAATCAGTTGAAAAATATTGGGTTAATTGCAAAAATCTCTTTATTATAAAGACAATTTGCAGCCAAGTTTAGATCGGTGCCCATTTATGGTGGATCTAAAAAGGTTCAACGACTAATCGGTGATTAGCACAAACAATAATCCGAACACGAGCGCCCAATAACTAAATTAAAATTTAGTTGAAGACATAGTCTAGTCAATAAAGTAATTTATTGGAAAACTATTAAAAAAGTTTTAACTATTTTTCAGCTTTTTTACAAGTATTATATTAAGTATTAGAAAATCCTCTAAGTTAAGCACCAATCTGGAAAATTTTATTCCTTGAACCGATTCCAAAAATATAAAAATTAGGTATATGCTTAATGATATGTATAATTACTTAGCCGATAATTCGTCTGTTAAAATTTTTATTAAATATAATTGTAGACATCTTTTACTACCTCCGAAAGGAAATACTCCTTATTCAAAATATTATTTCCAATTTGATAAGTTTATTTCCCATTCCAATTTAGTTACTTTACCTTTGTCTTATAGTTATAGTATAACTTAATTTTTAAAAAATAAGGCTGGTGTCTAAACTATATTTAGTCTTAAAAAAAAATTTTTTTTATATTGGGGCTACTAAAAATTTTACTGTGCGTTTGAGGAATCATTATCATGGAATTGATTATAATTCAAATCGATTACTCTATCTAGAAGAAAATAATTTGGGTGGGTTTCACAAATTTTTATGGCATCCTCAGTATCACCTAATTATTATATGTATTTTATATGATATAGCATGGAGTTATCTAAAGATTATTTAATTTATCCGATATTAACATTGTTTACACAATATGAAACTCGTTTAATGGAACAAAGTTTTAAATATTTTATTAAACCATAACTGAATGGAGAAGGAGATGTAACTTTACTTGTAAACTGGGATCCTAAATATATCAGGAAATCATTATTGGGGTATCGACCTTTTAGCTATAACAAGAGAAGGTTTGATGTATGAATTTACTTCCATTAACCACGGCCAAATTATTTTAGGAGTATTTAGAAAAACAATAGAAACTTTAATGAATTATCCAAATAATTACACATATTGTTCAGGAATAAATCTGGAGTGCTGATTTTTTTAAGAAGATCGTCCAATAAAGGAAAATTCTCCATATATTAATATTAATATTAATATTAATATTAATATTAATCTCTACTTACGGCCTGATTTTGAAGGCATAGATTATAATTCTTTACTTTTGAATAAAATAGTTGCATTCGATAAAGAATAAAATGTAATTGCTGAATTTGATAATAATAAACAAGCAGCCGCTGAGTATGGATTAGGGTCTTATTATCGTGTATCTAGGCATATTAATAAAATGTTCATTAAAGTAACATATGCAGGAAAATTAATGGAATTATTATTTTAACAAAATCCTTTATGTAAAGGAAATTAAAAAAAGTAGGGCTAGTTAACTTAAATACTAATGCTTCCTTACTTTTTCTGTCATTTAATCACTTGGTCTGATATTTCGGTTTAAATCTTAAAACTCAAGGAGGTAATTCACCTTTACGACAATGCCTTATTAAAAAAACACTGTATAATGGATGTTACAAATTATATTATTTAGAGGATTACAAAGGTTCTAATTTTATACATATTGATGAAAACTAAAGCTTAAAAAAATAATAATCTAACGATGTGGTGTTTGACATGGATTCATGCCTATAGCTGTTGATTCTGTTTCTGTTCCTAATTATCTTGCTTTCTTAGATTCATTTATAGAATAAAATTTATTAATTAAAAAATTATAGTTAAATAATAAATAAATTTCATTAATAAAGAATAAAAAATTAGTAATTTTTTTACTATAAACATAATCTTACAATAAGTTAGTACACTTTAATCTATAATAAATCGTAATTTATCTCAAACATTTTACTAAAAAAAAAATAATATACTTAACCCCCTTATCTAATTTTTATTTTTATTAAATAATTTAAATTAGAGATTAATAATTTTTCTAAAAAAAACAACAAATTTTTTATAAAATAATTTTACTAATAATTAATATTAATACTGATTAATTATTTAAATTAATTTATATAATTATTTTTAGACCTTTAGCTAAAAACCTTTATTATAGTTATAAAAAAATATTAATTCTATTTCATTAATGACTTATATTTTTTAATTTTATTAAAATAAAAAAATTTCCATATAAAAAATTAAACATTAAAAAATTAAAATTTTAAATACATATTTTACTTTTTTTAATATAAAAGTATTAATTAAAAATTAAAAAAAAAAAGTAAATTTTTTAATTATTTAATTTATAATTAATTATAAAAATAAAAAAAATATAATATTTATACGATAATAAAAATAAATAAATTATTTATTAATTTATTTATAAATTTTTATTAATTTATTTTTAATTTATTATTTTATTAAATTTTATTTAAGTATAATTTATATAGCATAAATTAATTAAATATTTAATTAATTTTTTAGTTTAAAAACAATAAAAATTTTTTTCAATGCAAAAGTTTTTTAATAAACAAATTAATAATTTATAATTAGAGATTATAAGAGTTTTTAAAACTCCTCTCCTATTTTACATAATCACGTAATAAAATTTAATAAAAATATAATTGTAAAAAAAAATTTTTTTTTGACTTAAGGTATTTTTTTGTTACTAACTATATCTAATAAATTATTCATTTTAGTGATAATATTACTTTTTTATGAATTTTAATAGATTTTTTATTTTAATTTATCAATTTGTTTTTATTGTTTATAGAATAATAAATATTTATAATTAAAAAAAATTTTTTAGGTATTAAATATTATTTTTAAATAAAATAGATTCTATTTTTAATTAAAGAATTACTTTGTTTTAAAAGTGTTTATGAAGGAGTTATATTTATTGGTATTTTTTTTTTTAGGTGCAGAAATAATATATTATTGGGATTTAGATTCAGCTAATAAGGAAAAATAAAAGTATTTTTTCCGTTAGTATTATTAGTATGATTTATATCTAAAATTTAAGTTTCTAATATTTAAGTAGAACAAAAATAAAAAATAGAAATATTAAATTTAATTAATAAGTCTATGAAAAAAAAAACAGAACATATTAGAATATAAAATTATAATTTAAAAATAAAAAATAGAGGATTTAATCATTTAATTTCCTATATAAAATAAAAAAAAGTTTAATATAATAAATTTTTATAAGTATAGTGATTAAGTTCATATTTAAATTTACTATCTTATTTATAGAGAATATAAATGATATTTTAATTTATATTCATCTACTTAATTATATATTAGTTTTATAAGGTTTATTTAAATTTATTTTTTTCTTTATTCATTAATAATACTAAAATTGGTAATAATCTTATCTAAAATATTAAAAATTATATGTTTAATAATCATTTTATGTAAATAAGTTAGTACTAATTTATATAAATTATTACCAATTTTAGTATTTTTACATCTTAAGATAAAAACTAGACAGATTAAGTTTAATTATTTTATTTTAAATAATTATAAAAAGTTTAATTTATTAATAGATTCTGATTTTGAACATCCTTTAACTAAAAAACAAAAATTAACTTCTTATGAGAAAAAAGAATTAGAAAGCTTTTATAGTAAAAGAAATTTAGAACAGAATATATTAGGTATAGCTACTCTCTTTAAATTTATTCCTAATTTTTATATTCCAATTAGATTGGATTTTAGAGGAAGATTAAATTGCATGACAGAATATTTAAATTACCAAGGATCTGAATTAGCTAAATCATTATTATTGTTTAGTAAAGGAGAAAAAGTATATAAAACAGATATAGAAAGCATTAACTTTTTAAAAATATTTGGAGCTAATTGTTTTGGAAATAAATTAGATAAAGCATCTTTTTTAGATAGAATAAAATGAGTGGAAGATAATATAGAAAATATTAAAAAGTTTGATAATGGTATATTAATTTCTAAATCAGAAAATAAATTGTTATTTATTTCTTTCTGTTTTGAATTTAATAATTATTTAAATTCTTTAAGAGAAAATTTACCTTATTTTATAACCCATTTACCAGTACAATTAGATGCTTCTTGTAATGGATTCCAACATTTAACTTTTTTAATAGGAGACTTAGCTTATCAGAAGAATTAAATTTAAGTAAATCAAACTGAACAGAAACACCAAAAGATTTTTATTCATTTATAGCTCTAAAAGTTAAAGAATTTTTCAATAAAGAATTATATAATAACAAAGATTTAAGTATAGAAGAATTTGAAAGTTATAAAAAATTAGCTAATTTAGATATATATAGAGCATTATACAAAAAAGTTATAATGACTTGACCGTATAATGTAAGCAGTTATTCTATGACAAATTATTTTAAAGAAGAATTTAATTTTATTGAAAAAGATAAATATATGTTTAAATTTGATAATAATATTATTTTTAAAGAAATAGATTTTCAAATTTTAAGAAAAGCTTTAATCTCAGTTTTACTTAATGATTTCCCTAGATTAAAAAGTTTTATTAATTATTTAAAAGATATTGCTAAAATATCTAATGAATTAGAAATTCAAATACCTTGAATATTACCAACTGGTTTAATAGTGCAACAACAATATTATGCCAAAAAGAAAATAAAAGTTAAACCTTATATATATTCTAAAGATCTATTAACTTTAAATATACCAATTAAAACAAAATTTAATACTCAAAAACAAATTAGAGCTTTTATGCCTAATTTAGTTCATTCTTTAGATGCAGCTACTTTATCTTTACTTATTGATATATTCTTTAAAGAAAACAAATATCAAAATTTTTATTCTGTTCATGATTGTTTTGCAGTAACATGTAATAATGTTACTTCAATTTATAAAATTTTAAAAGCTGTTTATGCAGCTATTTATTCTAAAGAACCGTATCTAAATGAACTTCATGAATATTTTTTAAAAAACATTGAAAAACTTTATGGTTCTAATAGTTATAATTCTAAAGAAAATACTATAACAATATTTAAAAATAATGAATATAAATTTATTAAATATCCAGATATTAAAAAAGTAATTAATATACATAGTATAAATATAGAAGAATCTTCATATTTAATTCATTAATTTACTCTTTTTGTTTATTTTTTTTTTTTATATAGAGTTTACCAGAAACTTTAAATTCTGATCCGCTTAAAGCGTTTGGAGAAGAAGAGTTAATTAATTAAAGCTCCAAAATAATCCCCAATCAAATTAATTTTTAATTTGATTGGGGATTATTTTATTATCTCTCTATCTAATAATATCTATTTATTATAAATAATAGTGAAAAAAAACTCACTATCTATATTTAGATAGTGATAAAAAAACTATTTATAGTTTAATATATTAGTTTTTTTTTATTAACAATTTAAATTTTTACTTTCATTTATTATTTAAAGGATTTAAGGGGATTATACTTTTTATTATATTATTATACAATAATGGTTTAGTTTCTATTCAATGATTTTCTTTATTAAAAATCTTTTCTCTTTTTTTATATACATCATGGTTTAAAAATATTTCTTTTTCTTCAATTGATACAAAACCTTTCATATAATTTTTTGTAGTATATCTTTTTGTACCTGATACATTTTTAGATAAAAAATACATAGTTTTAAAATCTTCTAAAGTTAAAGAATTACTTAAAACTCCTTTAGTTTTTATAATAGTTTTATCTTCATTTAAAAGTAAGCAATATGTTTTATTGGAAACAAAATAAGCTTCTTTAATTAAATATTCAAGTTTAAATTGACCTAATTCTTTACCTACTAGTTTAGAATTTATGTTATTTAAATCAATATCAGTAACAATACTATCAGTATCAGAATAAAAAATTTTTCCTCCTGATTTTAATATTTCTAATTTAATTTTATTCATAAAAATTCTGGCATAACTAGTAACCATAGCACTAATTGCTATAGATACATCTTTAAACATATCAATATTTTTCTCAATATTATAATTACTCTCTTTAGATAATACTTTAATATAATCTAATCCATGTTCTGAACAAATTTGTTCATCTATCAAAGGTAAATAGGTTACTAAAAAATCATTTTTAGTAATTTCATGAAATGATTTTACTTTTCTGGTACTTAAGATAAAATCAAGTTTTTCTTTTGTAACTGTTTTAGTTATAGGTTTAATAATATTCATACCAAATCTACCTAATAAATTATTAAGAAGACTTTTATTGGTTGCTTTCTCAGCACCTTTTGTACTTGACTTCAGTTCGTATAACTCCTTTACATATTTGGTAAATGTACTCTCTACTTTATTAAAATTATAACCTTTTAATATTTTTATTTTGTACCCTTTTTCTTTTGCAAATTTTAGCTCCTCTGAAGTTCAAACTCCTTCAAATTCTCCATTAGGAAATATTAAACCTAAGGGTGTTTTAATAGGTAAAAGACCTAAATATAAATTATTTGTTTTCACTTCAGCATGAAAAAACCCAAATAATTTATCTAGATCTAAATCTTCTCCTTCAATGTAACTACAGTTTGTTCCAGGCATAGCATTTAAAGCTACGTATGGATATAAAGAATTTACATCGTAATAATATAAATTCTGTCCATAAGGTATATAAACTTCAGTTATTCCACCATAATAACCAAAATTTATAAAATTAAAGTGTTGTAATTTATTAATGAGGGGTAATTTTTTTTCTTCTACCAAATAGTATTTTAAAAATTTCATTAATGCTATTCTAGATATCGTTAGACATTCTGTCATTTGAATTCCATGTTGAATAAATAAAGATTTATTAAATTTATCTAATACTTCTAACAAACAAATAAGATCTTTTTCAAGATAAATAAGACTTTCTTTTCTTAAATCTCAATTATCTTTAGAATATATTTCTTTGTATTCTTCTATACTTATTTTTCCTTTGTTATAATATTTTATATCTGGAGTTCTCCCCACATAATTTAAATTGTCTTTAGTTACAAACTTATAAGGAAAAACACCTTTTAAAGTTTTTACTTGAAAATCTTTAGCTAATTTATCTAAACCAATATTCAATAAATTAATAGAATCAATTAGATTAATTTTTAAATACTTAGAACCTGATATCTTTATCGAAATACTAAGTTTTAACATTCCACCATCTCTATATATACTTTTTAATATATAATAATTATTATTTATTAAATTAAATTCTTTTAATATTTTATGTATAAAAATTACGTCAAATTCACCTAAATTATGAACATAAAAATTATAATTATGATATTTAGGTATTAACATAGAATCTATGCATTTTAATACTAAAGTGTTAGAATCTAAATAATCACTTAAATAAAAAGTTTATACTTGAGATCTCCCAAGTAAAGTAGTATAACCTAATGCATATACACTAGAACCTTCAATGTCTCGATATGTTTCTATATCTAAAACACCAAAATTTTGATTTAATTGGGATAAATTTTGTTTTGTTTTATATTTTTTATAATTTAATGAGTCAAAAACATATCTTTTGATATAGATATCAATTTATCTTCTGTAATCTGTATTTTAATTTTTTTATTATTTACATATCTAAAAAGATAATTATCTTCTTTAATATCTTTAACTTCATACATAACCGTACCTGAATTTTTATCTAACACTGTATGTATGTAAGCATCTTCTACACAACGACTTATTATTAAATAAAAATTTAATGGAGTTTTCTTAGTACCAGTACCTTTGATTTTTTTTAAAAATAATTTTAAATGTTGATAATTACCTCTTTTTAAATAATCTGGTATTTTACCTCCAGAATAAGAAATAGTTCTTTTTAATTTATTTAAATATTTATCTTTTAAAGATCCTACCAATAAATTACCAAAATAGCTCATATTCGCTGTTAAAGGTAAATATTTACTAATGAAAGTATCTTTAACATCTCAAAATTTAAAAATATTTTTATTTATATCAACCTTTGTAATTTTTTTTAAAACTAATTCAGGTGAAGGAACTACTTCTTTATACATTAAAATTATTACATCTGGATATCCATTAGTATGATACTCAGATATAATATCTTCTATACGAGATTCTAAAATTCTTTTTATATTATTATAATGATACATATTATGATAATCTTTAGTTATCAAACCAATTTGTATACCACTCATATAAAAAATACTTCCACCAAAACATAATTTAAACAACAAAGAATAAGTAGTATTTAATTTTAATTTAACCATCAACAATTCGGTTAAATAATCAACTCTTAATAAATCATAATAACTAAAAACAAAATATTCTCAATTATAATTAACTCGCTCCTTGAACTTAATTAAATCATTAGATACCGAAAAATTCCTTGAATTATGAGAAAAATGATCTGTAAATCTGTTATTTTTCATATTTTATGTTAATTTTAATTAAACAAAAGAAGAGGAGAAGAAAGCTAAAATGAATAATTACCTCTGACTAATTAATCAAGTGAAGACTAAGAATAAAAATTAAAAAAACAATAAAAATAATAAATTAGAAAAATAATAAAATGAATTTATCTTCAATAAAGTATTCTTTTTTAAAAACTTCTTTAAGTTGTTTAAAAAAAACTTTCTCTTTTTAATGATAAAGTATTAAATTTATGGGGGGGGTTTATATATAATTAGTTAAGTAAAAAAAAATATAAATATAATATTATAAATAATAGAAAATTTAAAGTAAAATAAGAACTAAATTCATTAAATAAAAGAATAAATAAAGTTATTTAATAATTTATTAAATAATATCACAACAATAATTAATTAATTATTTTTTCGTTATTAATAATTAAAGGTTTTGTTCCAATAAATTTATTTTGTTTATTATAAATTAATTTTCTTTTATTATCCGTTATTTGTAACGAATAGATTTCATTTTTAATTCTTATTTTAGATTTAGAAAAATCTCTATATCATTTTTCTTGAGGAATTTCTAATTTTTTATTTTTATGTAATAATAATTTTAATTCTTTAAATGATATATATATTTGATCTAATAGTTGATCAATATCAAAACTATCAGTATCAGAATAATATAAAGTAATTCCTAATTTTAGAAACATCATTTTAAACTTAGACATATATATTCTTCCTAATGCTGTTACAGCTGTAGATATAGGAACAGATACGTTTGTGGAATTATTAGATTTATCATAAACATTTGTCTCGAAAAATGATATTAGTTCTTTCCCATTATTTAATGGAATAATATCTGGTTCTAAATTATAATATTTCAATGCTTGTTCAGATGGTAAGATTAAATGTGTTTCCATTTCTGGATTCATTCCTAATCTTCCATAAAGACTATTAAGAAGCATTTTAGAAATTATATAATCAGGACTATTTTTTTCACTTCTTTCTTTTATTAAATATAGAAATTCAACAAATTCTTTAAAGATATATTCTTTTTCAAAAATATATCCTCTTTTTATTTTAAATGAATAACCATATTTTTAGCATTATACAGTTCTTCACTAAAATATCATGATGTTCATTTTCCTAAGGGTGAAATTGTTTTAATCCCTTTTTCACTTTTGTTTCTTAATTTTAATATTGGAATATCCAATTTATCTGGAGAAATTATTTCAACTTCAAATATTCCAAATGGTTTATTTTCTTTTAAAGAAATATCACCTTCGAAATATGTTGGAGGCATTGGATTATCTTTCATTACAGAATGATATAGTGAATTTACATCATATCTGAAAATATTTTTTCCATATGGTTTAAAAACATCTACTGAACCTCCAGTATACGCTTCTTTAATATTTTTATATATTTTACCGTGGATTAATGGAATTTTATAATTATCAGATAGAAAATTAGATCTATATATTGCAAGAGATAAAGATGGAAGTGTTGGATATTTATGAATATTTAATTTAAATAAACTAAAATTTATTTTATTAAAAATTTTAATTATATGGTATAAAACCATACAATCTTGCTGACAATAATTTATAGTTTCTTTTTTTTTAAATTTAATTTTTGATTTTTAAATAAATTACAATAACTATTATATTCATTTTTACTAATATTGGAAAAATATTTTATTTTAGGAACAACTCCTTCATATAATAATGAAATTTTTGGATTATTTACAAAATTATATGGAAATATACTTTTTAATTCTGTGTTAAAAGATATTGCCAATTTTCTTAGTGAAGATGGTAATATTAAATATGAATCCCTAAAATATAAAGTAAAATATTTTTTAGAAGTATCTGTTTTAAATCAAAATGGAAAATTAATTATTCTCCCATCTTTAATTATTGGATTCAAATTTATATCTGTTAAAGAAGCTAAAATTTTTATTATAAATATTCCATCAAAATAAGAAAAATTGTGAAGATATATTTTATAATAATTATATTTTTTTTTCATCAAAGATTTAATAGAAACTCCAATCATCTCTTCTGAATTACTATAGTCTGATAAATAAAATGAATTTGATGATTTTCCATCATAAATACAAATACAATATGGAGATAATTCTCCATTTATATTTCTAGTTTCCAAATCCATGGTTATAAATTTATTAGAAATATTAATTTCTTTTTCTTTTGATGTTAAAAAGGATGTTTTTTTTTCTTTTGTTTTCAATTTTATTTCTCCATCAATGTAGAAATATTCTTCAAAATGAAAAATATCACTTTTCCTTCTTGTAAAAGTTGAAAATTTATCTTTTTCATTTTTAATATCTATAAATTGACAAAGAGAATTAATTTTATCTTTAAATTTTAATTCTACACTCAATTTATTTTCTTAAATATTTATAAAATAATTTGATTTAGAATTTCGTCTAACAATGGCTCTTGTTTTAGTTAAATGAATTACTTCACCTCATAAATGGAAATCCATAGTATTAGGTAAATCATAATCTATTTTTTCTATTTTAATCTTTGAATTAATATTTTTTTTTATTATTTTTTTATATTTTAAAGGTTTAATTAAAGAATCATTAGATAATATTTTATAAGAAAAAATAATAGAATCATATTCATCCTCACGAATTGAAGAATAAAAAGTTTCATATTTTTCTGATCAGAATGATAAAAACATATTTAATATATCTTTATCATTTTTAATATAATCCATTTGCACATGTGAAATAGATTTATATAAATTATTAATAGTCTTCACTTTAAATTGTACAATAATAATAAAAATCCTTTGGAAAAATGTTAATTTTTTCTTTAAAAAATAAATTAAAAGCTTCCTTAATTTTTTCTTCGGTAATAAAGTTGTATTAAGTTGAAAATGAAAATTATATCATTTATCTATCAAATCTGAGTTAAATTGTTTGTTCATTTTTTAATTTTTAATCTTTAATAAATAAAATAAGGATATTTGATTAACATATGACTATTCCTTAAATATAAATCATATAATCAATGAGATAGATATAATACTTAAAAATTATCAATCTCTCAAACAATGATAATTTCTTATTTAAATCGATTTGATATTTACTAAAAAAGTTGTAATAATAATTATATAAAGAATATTGACATTTTTTAATTAGTAAATTATTCTTATCAGAATCGAACTGATATTAAATAAAATAGTTGTATTAACCATTATTCTAAAGAATATTAATTTAACTTTTCTTATTTATAAATTTATTCAGAAGGTTTATGAAAGATAAATACAGTTAAAATGATTAAACTATCTTTGAATAATTTAATCAATTAGAGTTTTTTAATTCTCCATGAGGTATGCACACATTATTAATTTATAATTTTTTGGTGATGTGTATCTAACTCTACTCTTAAAAATTTATTATATAATAATAAATCTATAAAGCTATATGCTCCTAATAAATTAAAAATAATACTAATACATTAATTATATATATCTAAAATAAAAATGAATTATACTAAAAAATTAGAATTAAAAAAAAGTTTTCAATATTTTTTAATTAATTCTTTTTTGATTATTTTATTAAAACAAAATATTTATATTATGAACAAAAAATTCTATTCACGTGTTGTAATTTACCAGATTAAGTAAATTATTATCATAAATTTAAAATATATTTTACTATATTAAATATTATAAATAATTATAATAATTGAAAATTTAGTAAATTATTACAAAAATTTTAAATAATAATATTAGTTTGGTACTAAATAACACTTGATAGAATATTATCTGTTTTTATTTTTAAATTTAGTTATATATCTTCATCTCTAATTTTTATCTTAAATAACATATAAATATTTATATTTATTTTATATATTATTTTTTAATAAGAAAAAATAATTGATAAATAGTAGAAACGTAGAAGTGCTATTTTATCTTTAAAAATTAAATGAAATGGTAATTCCCATTTTATATTTTTGAAGATATAATATATTATAATTTTAGATAAAAATTTAATTTAACAATTACATAATACTTATTAATCCTCCAACTTAATATATTTAATATGATATTCTAAATAGAAGTAAATTTATATTTCTTAAAGGAGTAAATAAGATGAGAAATATATAGAATATAATAATTTTTTCTATATTTTTTAAGGAAAATAAAACGAATTAATAATAAAATAAAATACTAATAAGTAAAGTAATTAACCTTATTTTAAAATGGACATAAAAGAAAATTTATATACTTTTTTAAAAATTATTAATAACAATAAAGTAATGAAAAGAATAAAATATTAAATAGTCAAATAGTAAAATTAAAATATATGATTTTTATATTTAACTATTAAGAATTTAAAATAAAAAATTTAAATACAATATAAAATCACATATTAAATGAAAAATCATAATTATATATTATAAAATTATTTTAATTTTTATGCAAGTTTTAATTTTTAAATACAAATATATTCTCAAGGATCTTAAAATAGTTTTCAAATCTATATACTATAAAATTTTATGATATTAAATAATCTTTTTAATCTCTTAATATTATATGTTATTCAAATAATTGAAAAACAGAGATTTTATTTTTATTTTTATTAATTTTAATTTGATTTATTTGTAATTTATATTATTTAATAAAAAAAATTATATTGTTTTTATTATCTTTCAATAGATAAAATAAAGTGATTATAAAAATTATTTAAGTTATTATATTATAATATACAAAAATAATTAGATCATATGATTTCTTAAATTTTTATTTATTATTATTGTTTAATATTATATATAAATAAAAAATAATAAAAATAAAATTAATAATTTATAAAATTATACTCTTATTCTAGAATAATTAACATAATTAGAAAATTTTTATTC
>Ga0209527_1000055_pt1 | contig 21688 bp, 20 predicted proteins | sample JacPinW_OM2H0_M2_FD_187968 | JGI IMG/M metagenome (GOLD analysis project Ga0209527, IMG submission 187968) | Forest soil microbial communities from Algoma, Ontario, Canada - Jack Pine, Ontario site 1_JW_OM2H0_M2 (SPAdes) (version 2) | ecosystem: Environmental > Terrestrial > Soil > Boreal... | reverse complement strand
GCCGCGACGGACAGGCTTGCTGAGGCCGATGCCGAGGTGGCTCGCTGCGCGGCAGCGGTCGGCGATGTCGACGATTGCGTTCACCGTCATGCCGAGATGTCGGCGGGGCTGACCGAACTGGCCGCTGAGCGCGAAGCGGCGCGCCAGCGGCTCACCAAGGCCCGCGCCGCGGCCGCCGTCGTGGCCGAGTTGACCGCGGAACTCAAGGAGGCAGAGGTCATATCGTCAGCGGCGACAGCCACCGCGGACGCATCGGCCGCGGCGATGACCGAGCGCCAGCGGCTCGACGCCGACGTCGAGGACCGCGTTCGCGCCGTCGCCGAGCTGGACGGCCGCGCAGCAGACGCCGGCGGGGAGGCGTCCATCGCTCGTGAGGTCCACGACGTCGCCACAGCGGCCGCCGAACAATCCGCTGCGGCACTGCGGCAGGCGCAGGCCCGAGCCGACGCTGCCCGCGCGACGTTCGACAGGTTGTCCGACCGCGACGAGGCCAATCGGCTCGCGGCCAGGCTGGCCAAGATCGATGCCGCTCGCCGCGACCTCGACGTGGCCGAGCAGGAGATCAGCGCGATCGCGGTGACCGATGCGGTGCTGCGCGAAACCGAGGTAACCGTCTTGGCGGTTGAACGCGCCTCCAACCGGGCCGAACTCGCATCTGTGCACATCGAACTGACCGCCGCCACCGACATCGACGTGCGCGTGCAGGGTCGGCTCATCACGCTCGCTGCGGAGGAAACCTTCACCACCAGTGCCAGCACGTCCACCGACGTCGAGGTCCCCGGGGTGCTCCATGCCCGCGTCGTTCCAGGTGCGCCCGCCTGCGACACCCACGCGACGCTCGAGGCCGCCCAGGCCCACCTGCGCGGTGTGCTCGAGGCCGCCGGCGCCGCCGACGTCGCCGATGCGCGCGAGCGCGCCGAGCGACGCCGCGAAGCAGTTTCCGCACGTGAGCGGTTGACCGCGACGCTGTCGGGGTTATGCGGCGACGAGCCTGAGGACGAGCTGCGCTCCAGGCTTTCGGCGCTGCGCGATCGCGAGAACCCGGGCGAGGAACCCGGGATGGACACGGCGTCCGCTCGTGCGGCGCTCGACGCCGCTACGGCGGCGCATCGTGGTGCCATCGTGGCTTGCCAGCAGGACCGCGATGTCGCGGCGGCCGCGGCGGCCGGCCTCACCGAAAAGTGCACCCGTGCGGCGGTATTGCGGGAAAGGCTCGGCACCGCGCGCACCGAACTCGAGGCCGCCCGCGAGCGGCTCGCCCAGCAACGCGCAACCGTCAGCGACGAAGACCTCCAGCTTCGCAGTCAAACGGACGCCGAGGCGTCCGCGCGCGCGACGGCACGGGTGAGCGATGTCCGGTCCCGGTTGAGCGACATCGTGCCGGAACGCGTCGGCGTAGAACTGGGCGACGCCGAACGCGACGCCGACGAGCTGACCCGCTGTCATGACGCTGTCGCAGCCGAATTACGTGATCTGACGACACAGTTGCGGGTGTACGGCACCGAGGGTCGCAAGGGTCGGCTGGACGCGGCCGAGGCCGAGCGCGAGCACGCCGCCAGCGAGCACGGCGGCGTGGGCCGCCGGGCGCGTGCCGCTGCGCTGCTGCGCTCGGTGATCCTGCGGCACCGCGACGACACCCGGCTGCGCTACGTCGAACCGTTTCGCGCCGAGGTCCAGCGGCTGGGCCGCATCGTGTTCGGCGACACCTTCGAGGTCGAGATCGACAGTTCGTTGCGAATCTGCAGCCGGACCCTCGCGGGCCGCACAGTGCCATACGAGTCGCTGTCGGGTGGCGCAAAGGAACAGTTGGGCATCATCGCCCGGCTCGCGGGAGCGGCGCTGGTTGCCAAGGAGGACGGCGTTCCGGTCATCATTGACGATGCGTTGGGATTCACCGACTCTGACCGATTGGCCAAGATGGGCGCGGTGTTCGATGCCGTCGGGAGCGATGCCCAGGTGCTCGTGCTGACCTGCAGCCCCCATCGCTATGACAGCGTCGAAGGCGCCCACCGCATCGAATTGACCGCTTAGCCAGCGATCCGTCAAGCGTGGTCGACCCGCAACTGCGGGTCCGTGGCGTTGAGGGGCTGCGGGTGGCCGACGCGTCGATAGTGCCCGGGATCATCCGGGGACACACCCACGCGCCCGCGGTGCGGATCGGCGAGAAGGCCGCTGATCTGGTTCGGGCCGGTTGACACCACCCGATGTCCCGCCGGCGCGGCAGAATGTCGGGTGATGACGATGAACGCCAAGCGTCGCCGCGCGCACCTGAAGCTGGCCGCTCAGCCCGGTGTCCGGTCGGTGCGTCGACCGGTGTCCCAGGATACCGGCGACGAATTCGACCTGTACTACGTGCGCGCCGGGCGCAAGTCGGCTCATCCGCTGGTGATCATTCCCGGCGGACCCGGGCCGGCGTCTGTCGGGTTGTACCGCGGCGTCCGTCGCCGCGCCGCCGCGGCGGGGATGGACGTCATCATGGTCGAGCATCGCGGGGTGGGCATGTCCCGCCACGACGACGCCGGCGCCGACCTGCCGCCGCGGGCCCTGACGATCGAGCAGGTGGTCGACGATCTCGTGGCCGTGCTCGACGACGCCCACGTCGATAAGGCGGTCCTGTACGGCACGTCCTACGGCACCTACATCGCCGCTGGAGCCGGAGTGCGTCATCCGCAGCGTGTTCATGGAATGATCCTCGACTCTCCTCTGCTGTCGGGTAACGACATTGACGACGTGCGCGCCACCATTCGCCGAGTGCTGTGGGACGGAACCGACTCAGACACTGCCGATTTGGCACCCAAAGTACGACAGCTGGTCGATGACGGGGTGTTGACACCGGCGGCAGGCCAGCTCGCGGCGGTGATGTACGGCCTCGGGGGTCCGACGCTGCTGAACCGGCAATTGGATCTCTTGCTCAGTGGCCGACGCGGGTTGTGGACTGTGTTGGACGGCCTCGCCCGGCGGGCCGTCGCGCGAAAGGCGCCGTACCGCAATGAGCCCGACCTGGTGGACCGCATCGGCTTCCGTGAACTCAATTACGGTGGCGTTCCCGACGGCCAGCCGTTGGACCCCGCGGCCGCCTTCCGTGACTTCGCCTCGGATCCAGTCGAATTCGAAGCGGAACCCTTCGATTTGACCGCCGAGATGCCAAAGTTCGCCTGGCCGACCGTCGTCATTTCCGGCTGCCGCGACCTGATCACACCGCCTGCCGTCGCCGACCGGATCGTGTCGCTGATCCCGGGGGCAGTGCTGGTGCGGCTCGCCACGGCGGGCCACAGCGTGCTCGACAGCCGTGAGCCGGCCGCGCTGCAGATCGCGAGGGCATTCTCCGACAACCGGATTGACAGCTTGCCCGCCCGCGCGGCAGCGCTGGACGCGCTCCCGGGGCGGCCACCGATACGGCTGATGGTGGCGGCGATCGGCGCCGCGGCAGTGGTCGAGAGCGTCGTCCCCGAGATTGTTCCCCGCATCGTGCAGCGGGTCACCGCTACTTCGTGAATGCTACTTCATGAATCCGATCGCGCTGTAGTTGTAGTCGCCGAGTCCGGCTGCACCAAAGTTGGCGAGAGTGCTTCGCACGGCGACGTTTCCGGGCGCTTGCGTGAGCGGCAGGCTGAACCCTTCCTCCCACAGCATCACGTCGAGCTGGTTGGCTAGCCGCCGCGCGGCACCCGGGTCGAGTTCGGCAAGCGTCTCTTCGATCTTCGCATCGATTTCTGGACTGCCGATCTTGCCGAAATTGCTTTCTCCGTAGGACGCGTAGATTTGCGTGAGACCCGACAGCGGGAACGCGTCACCCACCCATCCGAAGAATGCGATGTCGAAATCGCCGGGGATGATGTAGTTCGTGAAGAAGCCGCCGGGCCCCTTTGTGTCGATGTCGAGCTTCACCCCGACCTGGGCGAGGCTGTTCTGGGCGACTTGGGCGATTTGGCGGGTGGTGAGCGCGTCGAAGAGGACGAGGCGAATGGTCAGTGGGCGGCCGTCCTTTTCGCGGATGGGCCCGTTAAGTTTCCAGCCCAGGTCGTCGAGATCCTTGCGTGCCTGAACGGGGTCGAAGGGGGCCACACTGCTGTTGTTCTGATATCCCTCTTGCCCCGCAACGTAGATGTGGTTGTTCAACGGTGTCGGGTTGTCGACCAGGCCGCGCTGGCTGACATTTGCGATCGCTGGGCGGTCAATACCTCTCATGATCGCCAACCGCAGTTTTGGGTCGGCGAGGATCGAGCTCGCCGCTCCATTGAACGTGAAGTGACTCCAGGTGGCGGCCGGGGCGCGACGGATCGAGATGCCGGGTGTGCGCTGAGCGCGCAACAGGTCGTCCAGCGAACTCAGCCCCGCCGAGTCGATCGCGTTGTTCTGCAGGGCCGGTATCTCGGCCTCAGGGGCGAGGACCGTGAAGGTGATCGAATCGAGCCGCGGAGGCTGACCCCACCACCTCGGATTGCGCGTCAGCACGATTCGCTGGGCCGCCTGGTCTATCTTGGTGACGATGAACGGCCCGGCCGACGGTCCGGGGCCGTTGAGTTGCGCGTTGTTGAACGCCTCTGGAGTCGACGTCATGCTGCGGGGCAGCAGCATCCCATTGCCCGCGAACATGCCCTTCCATTCCGCGTACGGTTTGGCGAACGTCATGACAGCCTGCCGGTCGTCGACCCCCCGAGTGACGCTCTCCACGCGTTCGGCACCACCGGGGCTCGCGATCTTGAACGCCTTGTCCTTACTGGACAACGCATGAATCTGCGCCGCGATGTCGTCCCACGTGATCGGCGTGCCGTCGGACCACACCGCTTTCGGGTTGATCGTGTAAGTGACGACCTGCGGGTCGGTCTTGGTCAGTTCGACGTTTGTGAAGTAGTCGGTATCGAGCGTGGTCGAGCCATCGGGTTTGATGATGAACGCCCGCGGCATTGTGGGCTTCAGCATTGCCGCCGTTTCCGCGGTGTTCCCGTCGATGTGCAACGTGTTGTAGTTGACCGGGAACTCGCTGAGGGCGAGCCTGAGGTTGCCGCCGTCCATCAGGGCGGCTGGGCTCTGCGGGTTGATGTCGTTCGTGGTGCCCAGCTCGGCCGCTCCGGTGGCGTTCGCCCCGTGGCGACCTCCGCCCAGCCGAGTCGCCAGCACCCCGAGCGCGACGATCGCGACGATCACCGCGAGCGCCGCCGCGATCTTCAATGCAGACGTGCGGCCGCGTCTGTCTGGCTTGGGTGGCGGTGGCGAGGGCAATTCTTTGGGCCCCGAGGGCGCTGGGGGCTCTGACGGTGGCTGCGTGCGAGCCGAGCCTGCGACGTCTGCGGGCGGTTGCGGCACCGCTTTCAGTAGCCGCTTTGTGTAGTCGTCTTGCGGGTCGCCGAAGACCTGGTCGGCGTCGCCCTGTTCGACGATCGCGCCCTTGTACATCACGGCGACCCGATGGGCGAGATGCTTCACCACCGACAAGTCGTGTGACACAAACAGGTATGACAGACCGAACTGCGCTTGCAGGTCCAGCAGCAGGTTGATGATCCCGGCCTGGATGGACACGTCCAAGGCGGACACAGGCTCGTCGAGTGCGAGGATCTTGGGCTGCAGCGCCAAGGCCCTCGCGATGCCGATGCGCTGTTTCTGGCCGCCGGAGAACTCCGCGGGGTAGCGGTTCGCGTCGGCACGGCGTAACCCGACGGTGTCCAGTAGCTCGCCGACCCGTTCGTTGGCCTGCCGTTTGTCAAACCCGTTGGCGAGCAGCGGCTCTGCGATCAGATCGGACACCGGCAGCCGCGGGTCGAGGGAGGCGACGGGATCCTGGAACACGACCTGCAGGTCGCCGCGCAGTGCCCGACGAGCGCGGCGGTCGAGGTCCGCGACGTCTGCGCCCAGCACCTCGATGGATCCGGACTGCGGCCGCGCAAGCTCCAGGATCTCGTGCAGCGTCGTGGATTTGCCCGAGCCGGATTCGCCGACGATGCCGAGCGTGCGGCCCTGATGCAGTTCGAAGCTGACACCGTCGACCGCACGGACCTCACCGACCTTGCGGCGGAACACGACTCCCTTGGTGAGGCGGTAGGTCTTCGTCAGATCTGTCACGCGAACCACCACCGGCGAGTCGTGCGTGGACTCGTCACGTTCGGGCCGTTCGGTGTGCACGCCGTAGATCTCTGCTGCACTCCGTCCGGCCACGAACTCCGTGCGGATGCACGCGGCCTGATGCGATGGCCCGATAACGATCAGCTCCGGCTCGGCGGCGACGCACTCGTCGATCGCGAGCGGACAACGCGGCGCGAACGGGCAGGCGTGCGGATTCATTGTTGAAAGCGATGGCGGCGCACCGGGAATGGGCACCAGCCGAGCACCCTGCGGTGCATCGAGGCGTGGCACCGAACCGAGCAGCCCCGCGGTGTACGGCATGCGCCGGTCACCGTAGAGGGTGTCGACGTCGGCCACCTCGACTGCGCGCCCGGCGTACATGACCAGCGCACGATCAGCGAATTCGGCAACGACGCCGAGGTCGTGCGTGATGATCACGACGCCGGCACCGGTGACGTCGCGGGCGGTCTTGAGTACCTCGAGGATCTGAGCTTGGACGGTCACGTCGAGCGCCGTCGTCGGCTCATCACAGATCAGAAGGTCGGGGTCGTTGGCGATCGCGATCGCGATGACCACGCGCTGGCGTTCGCCGCCGGACAGCTCATGTGGAAAGGCCCTGACTCGGCGCTCCGGCTGAGCGATGCCGACGAGGTCGAACAGCTCGACGGCCCTATCCCGCGCGGCACGTCGGGTGACGCCGGGCTGATGGATCTGGATCGCCTCGGCGATCTGGTCGCCGACCGTGTACACCGGAGTCAGCGCCGACATCGGGTCCTGGAAAACAGTCCCGATCGACTTACCGCGTATGCGCGACATCTCCTTGTCGCTGATGTCAAGCAGCTCATCGCCGTGCAGCCGTACCGATCCGGTCACTTCGGCGTATTCGGGCAGCAGGCCGATCACAGCCATCGCCGCCGCGGATTTGCCCGACCCGGACTCCCCGACGATCGCCAGCACCTCGCCGGCGTTGACCTGATAGCTCAGGCCCCGCACGGCGGCAACGCTTTCGGCGTCGGTGGGGAAGGCGACCATCAGATCTGACACCTCGAGTAGCATTGCGCCGCTTGGGCGAAGAGCAGGAGGCACTGGGCTCAGTTCCTCCGGCTGCTGGGGTCGAGCGCGTCACGCAGGCCGTCGCCGACGAGGACGGCGCAGAATAAGATCACCACCAGCACGCCCGCGGGAAACAGGAACACCCACGGGAACGTTGTGAAAGAACCGGTGCCGTCGGCGATCAGCGTACCCAGCGACACGTCGGGCGCCTGGACGCCGAATCCCAAGAAGCTCAAGCCGGTTTCGGCCATGATCGCCAAGCCGACGTTGAGCGCGGTGTCGATGATCAGGATCGACGCGACATTCGGAAGGATGTGGCGGATGATGATGCGTCTGTTCGCGACGCCCATATATCTTGCCGCTTGGACGAATTCGCGGTCCCGCAGACTCATCGTCAGGCCGCGCACCATTCGTGAGCTGATCATCCAGCCGAACGCCGCCAGGAGCAGGATCAGCCAGATGATCGTCCCCGACTGCTTGGTGCGTGGCGTGACAATCGCAATCAAGATGAACGAAGGCACGACCAGCAAGAGGTCGACGATGAACATCAGCACGCTGTCGCGCCACCCACCGAAGTATCCCGCGATCGATCCGACGGTGGCCGCGATGGTCGCTGAGATAAAGGCCACGCACACACCGATCAACATCGACTTCTGCATGCCGCGCAACGTCAGGGCCAGAAGATCTTGGCCCAGGGAATTGGTACCGAACAGGTGATTGGCTGACGGCGGCTCCTGCAGTGTGCTGTAGTCCAAATCGGTAAAGCTGTACGGCAGGAACGGAGGCAGCACGTAGCAACCCACGAATAACACCACCAGCAGGATGAGGGCGACCACCGCCGGCTCATTGCGGATGAACCGGCGCAGCACTAGGTCGCGTCGGGACACGAATTGAGCCGTGTCAACGCCCTTTTGGACGACCGCCGTTTCCGTCATGCGATCCGCACCCGTGGGTCGAGCAGCGCGTAGATGACGTCGGAGAGCAGGCCGCCCACCAGAACCATGGCGCCCGCGAACACGGTTACCGCGACGACGATGTTCGTGTCCTGCGTCGCGATGCCCTGCACAACCCATTCGCCGATGCCGTGCCAGCCGAAGATCTTCTCGACGAACACCGCGCCGGTGACAAGGCTGGCGATTCCATACGCGAACAGCGTGGCCATCGGGATCAACGCCGTCCGCAGCCCGTGCTTGAACAACGCGCGCCTGCGTGTCAGGCCCTTGGCGCGGGCAGTGCGGATGAAGTCCTGGCCCAACACGTCAAGCATCGCGTTGCGTTGATACCTGCTGTAGCCGGCCATCGCGAACAGGGCCAACGTCAAGGTCGGCAACACAAGGTGTTGCACCCGGTCGACGAATTGGTCCCACCAGCCCCCGGTCGCGTCGGCCGAGGATTCCCCGGTGTACTCGAAGACTTGCATGCCGAGGACCGAGTTCACCCGCAGCGCAGCCAAGATCAGCAGGTTCGCCATGACGAACGTCGGAATGCTGAGAACGAGAAGTGACAGCACGGTGATCACACGGTCGCTCACTCGATATTGACGAATCGCGCCCCATGCCCCCAGCACTACCCCGATGACGGTTCCGATCACCGAGCCCAGCGCCACCAACCGCAGGCTGATGCCAATGCGCCGCCACAGCTGCTCCGACACCGGCTGGCCGCCGGCCGTCTTGCCGAAATCGCCGCGAACCGCCCCCGACACCCACTTGCCGTACCGAATCGGTATCGGCCTGTCGAGGCTGAGTTCGGCCACCTTCTCGTCGATGACCCACTGCGGTGGGCGCTCGGTGCGCTGGAGAAGACTGTCGAGCGGATGGAAGGCCCACGAGGCCAGGCTGAACGTCAGAAACGACGCGAACAGAAGCAGCACGATGTACTTGAGCAGCCGACGGGCCAGGAAACCGATCACCCTCGGCCCCCGCCCACCCGCTGCATGCGGCCAATGTAGGAGATCACGCCGCCCACGTCGCGGTTATCGGCCTAACCGCCCTCCACGATCTCGTCCCGGTAGCGCTCGAACAGGCCCAGGAACTCGGCCCGTTCGGGGCCCGCGACGTCATGCCTCACCAGGGCGGTCTCGGCGTGCACCATGTTGCCGGTCCACTCCGCGGCGGTGATCCCCAGTCCAGCGTGTGACGTCTTCATGTCGCGTCCGATGTACACGCACGGACCTCCGCTGAGTTGGCACATCTGGTCGACCAGGAGTTGCCGGGCGCGGGTGTGTGAGTCGAGGCTGCGGCCCGCGCCGAACCGCGCGAACGTGGGGTCTGCGCGCATCGCGGTGAACATATCGTCGATCACCGCCGCGATCACGTCGTAGCCGCCCAGCCGTTTGTAGAGAGAGTGCTGCGCCGCAGTCATCCTTGCCCTCCGTTAATCGGCAGAATCACCGTGATCGTGGCACATGGATGTCGCCACGCCCGTTGATAGCATCGGCGTGCCACGGGTCTGCTGCCACATCCTGAGGAGGTCCCAATGAGCGTGACCGACGAATACCTGGCCAACAACGCCGAATACGCCCGCAACTTCGCCGGCCCGCTGCCGTTGCCACCCAGCAAGCACGTCGCGGTCGTCGCATGCATGGACGCCAGGCTCGACGTGTACCGCATCCTGGGCCTCAAAGACGGCGAAGCCCACGTGATCCGGAACGCCGGTGGCGTCGTCACCGACGATGAGATCCGCTCACTCGCCATCAGCCAGCGGTTGCTCGGAACGCGAGAAATCATCCTCATCCACCACACCGACTGCGGCATGCTCACCTTCACCGACGACGACTTCAAGCGGACGATCCAGGACGACACCGGCATCAAGCCGCAGTGGGCCGCGGAAGCGTTCCCCGACCCCGACGAGGATGTCCGTCAGTCGATAAGGCGGATCGAGGCAAGCCCCTTCGTCACGAAACATGAGTCGCTGCGCGGCTTCGTCTTCGACGTCGCGAGCGGGAAATTGGATGAGGTGACGCTCTAGAGCCGGTCAGCCGAGCTTGTAGGTAGCGATAGCCTTCGCGACGAGTTCCCCGTCTGCGCGCCGCACGTCCGCCTCGCAGTTGACCAGCGACCTACCGCGCCGCAATACCCTTCCCTCACCGATCAGGTCGGTGGAACGGGCGGGCGCGAGGTAGTCCAGCGCCATCGAAACCGTCACACCGCGAAGCGATTCGGGCGCTGGGGCTCCGCACCATGCGGCCGCCATCACCGTGAGATCGGCGAGGGTGGCGATCGCTCCGCCGTGCACCATGTCACCGAGAGTCGTGTTGGTCGGATCCCACGGCAGTCGCAGCCGCACGCCGTCGGCTTCCAGCACCTCGGCGACGATTCCGAGCTTGACGACGAACGGCGACTGCGGAAGAAAAACGGCGATGACGTCGCGCCCGTCCTGCGGTGCTGCGGCTGGCGATGACACCGGTCAGTATTACCCGCCGGAACCGTACGGCCGGGTGATGATCTCGAGGTAGTGGCCACCGGGATCACGAAAGTAGACGCCGCGGCCGCCGTCGTTGTGGTTGATCTCGCCCGGCCGGCGGCGTTGCGGATCGGCCCAGTGCTCCATGCCGCGCTCGCGGATGCGGCCGTATATCGCGTCGAAGTCGGCCTCCGAGACCAGGAATGCGTAGTGCTGTGGTCGCACGTCGTCGCCGCTGTCGGCGAAATCAAGGCTGGCACCGTGGTCCAGTTCAACGATCAGGAACCGACCGAAGGGCTTGGCGGGCGGCAGGCCGAACAGTTCGGTGAAGGAGGCGGCCGACTCGCCCTTGTCCTTGGCCGCCACGATGGTGTGGTTGAACGCGATTGACATGACGAAACCAGTCAACCAGGTCCGGCATGCGGCCACCAGAGGCTACTGGAGGATGGGGGCATGCCGGACGACGACGTCCTTTTCGGGACCCGCATTCTGTTGCGCGCGCCGCAGGTCGCCGACGCCGCGGTTCTGTTCGCGGCTGTCACCTCGGACCCGAAGGTCACCGAGTACCTGAGGTGGGCGCCGCACCCCGATGTCGACGAGACGCGGCGGGTTATCAGGGAATTGTTCAACGTGGGCGACGACCACACCTGGCTGGTCGTGCTGCGTGATTCCGGCGAGGTGATCGGCCAACTCGGCTATCGACGACCGCAGGTACACGCCGCCGAGATGGGTTACTGCATGGCCGCGCGGTGGTGGGGCCGTGGCCTGATGTCCGAGGCGATAGGCGTGGCGCTGCAACGGCTGCAACTGGATCCACAGCTGCTGCTGGTCACAGCGGCGGTGCATGTGGACAACGCGAGGTCGGCCCGGTTGCTCGACAGGTGCGGCTTCGAGCTGCAGGGCCGGGCGGGCCGCCATGCGGTCTTCCCGAATCTCAGCCTGAATCCGCAAGACTGCCTGCTCTACGTGCGGTCGATGAGATAGTGCCTGTAGGAGGTGGTCGATCATGGTTCATATACTTCGCGTCCTGATCGCCGTCGTTGCGACCGTGCTGGCGTCCGCGGTGACGGCGGCAGCGCCCGCGGCGGCGGACGAGAGCGAATATCTGCGGCAGCTACAGCCCAAGTACGTCTTCCTGAGTACGCAGCAGTTGCTTGACGAGGGCCACAAGGTGTGCGATGCCATGCACCGCGGCATGATCTCGCCGGATGCGGCGAACATGGTGCAGAAAGATCTGGCCGTGTCGCTGGCCGCAAGTGTCGACATCGTCGGCACCGCCGGAGTGCAACTCGGCTGCTGAGCCGCTGCGCGCCCGACTTGGTTGCTTGCATGTCGGTGGCCGGTTCGCGTCGGGTGCCGTCAGGGCATCCGTGCGGGAGTGATATGAAGCAGCGATGAGCGCTTCGAGCCGATTCCAGTTCGCTGATCTTGACCTGCCGATCATCGCCGCGCCGATGTCCGGTGGACCGTCGACGCCCGAACTAGCGGCCGCTGCGACCAACGCGGGCGGGCTCGGTTTCGTCGCGTCCGGATATGTGTCCGCTGATGTCTTCGCCGAACGTCTCGCCAGTGCCCAGCAGCTGGCATCGGGTCCGATCGGTGCGAATTTGTTTGTCCCGCAGCCCAGCGCGGCCGATCCCGCCGACATCGACCGATACGCTGCCGCACTGGCCGGCGAGTCGCAGCGGTACGGAACCGAGCTCGGGGAACCGCGCTACACCGACGACGGCTGGACCGCGAAACTCGACGTTCTGCTGGATTTGCGGCCCGAGGTCGCATCGTTCACCTTCGATTGCCCGAGTGCCGCAGAGATCCGGCGCCTGAAGGACTCGGGCATCGTGACCGTCGCAACGGTGACCACGGCGGCAGAGGCACAAATCGCGGTGTCCCGGGGGGTCGACGCGGTCGCGGTGCAGGGGCCGTCGGCCGGTGGGCACCGCGGCACCTACGACCCGACCGCACAGCCCGCCACGCAGCCGTTGCCAGAGCTTCTGGCAGACGTGATCGCCTGCGTTGCGGTGCCGGTGGCCGCGGCGGGCGGCCTGATGACCGCGCAGGACGTCGACGGTGTGCTGCGCGCGGGCGCGGCGGCCGCTCAGCTCGGCACGGCGTTTCTGCTTGCCGACGAGGCAGGCAGCAGCCCCGTGCACCGCGCAGCTCTGCAAGATCCACAGTTCACCGAAGCAGTTGTGACGCGCGCGTTTTCGGGTCGGTACGCGCGCGGCCTGCGGAATCGGTTCATCGACGAGCACGAGGCGCAGGCCTCGTTCGGGTATCCGGAGATCCATTATCTGACCAGCCCGCTGCGCGCGGCATCTGTCCGGGCCGGCGATCCGCACGCCACGAACATCTGGGCGGGAACCGGGTTCAAGAAGGTTAAGGCCGGCTCCGTTGCCTCGATCATGGGGGAGCTGTCGTGCAGGTAGGCATGACGATGCCGATCATGCAACCGGATCTGGACGCTTCGATTCTGCGGACATGGGCGCGGTCGATCGACGAAGGCCCTTTTGCCTCGGCATGTTTCGGGGAGCGCATCGCCTTCGACAACCCCGAGACGCTCACCCTGCTAGGCGCGCTCTCGGCGTGGACCGAACGGGTGCGGTTGGTGAGCACGGTCATCGTCCCGCAATTGCACGACCCTGTCATGCTCGCCAAGGCGCTGGCGACCGCAGACATGCTCAGCGGCGGCCGCCTGACCGTCGGGCTCGGCGTTGGCGGCCGGCACGAGGACTACCGTGCCGTCGGCGCGGACCCCGCGACGCAGACCATGCGGGACATGGCTGAGCGGGCGGCCACGATGAAGCGTGTATGGGCGGGGGACAAGCTGACCGAGTCGGTGTGCCCGGTCGGGCCGTCGCCGGTCCAGAACGGCGGACCGGACCTGCTGGTCGGCGCGATGGGACCGAAAACCGTTCGCAGCGCGGCGGAATGGGCCGATGGCCTGGCCGGCACGACGCTCGACCTCGACGTCGACAAGGTGAGTGCGTTGTACGACATCGCAAGACGCTCATGGGCCGACGCGGGCAAGCCGCCGCCGCGGCTGACCACGTCGTTCTGGTTCGCACTCGGGCCGGAAGTGTCGGCGCGCGAACAGGTACACATCCATTTGCGTCACTACATGAATTGGCTTCCCGCAAAGTACGTCGACGCAATGGCGCCGTCGACCGGCTTCGCCGGCAGCGCCGAAGACCTGCTTGCAGTGCTGCAGACGTTCGCCGACATCGGTGCCGACGAAGTGCACCTGATCCCAACGAGCGATGATGTCGGCCAGCTGCGGGAGGTCGCCGAGGTGGTGGCGAGCCTCCCCAGGTGAGGCAGATACCTCTGTAACAGAGGTATTGTGGTGTCGTGGAAACGCGCACCGACCTCGTGACGGAGGTGTTCGGTGTCGTCGGGCGCTTCCGGCGCCAGCTGCGACGCTCCGCCGGTCACGGCTTCGACGCGTCGGGATTGACCGAGGCGCAGGCCGAACTGTTGCGGTTGGTCGGGCGGCGGCCGGACATCTCGGTGACAGAAGCCGCGGCCGAACTGGGGCTGGTGCCGAACACCACGTCGACGCTGGTGTCCAAGCTGGCGTCCGACGGTTTGATCACCCGGGCGGTCGACAGCGATGACCGCCGCGTAGGGCGACTGCGGCTGACGGATTCGGCGCAACATGTTGCGGATGCTTCCCGTGCGGCGGGCCGAGCGGCGCTGTCCGAGGTGCTCGGCGATCTGGACGAGAACCAGATCCACGCACTGAGCCGCGGCCTGTCGGTGATGTCCGAGATCACACGCAAGTTGCATGAGAGGCAGAGATGAGTCCGTCCGCCGACTTGGCCGTGGACTGCCGGCATCTGACGCACCGGTACGGCGATTTCATCGCGGTTGACGATTTCACGCTGCAGGTGAGGTCCGGGGAGACGATGGGTCTGCTCGGGCCGAACGGTGCGGGAAAGACCACGGTGGTGCGGGTGCTGACGACGCTGACGCCCGCGCAGGCCGGCGAGGTGTATGTCTTCGGACTGAACAGCCGTCGGCAGACGATGGACATCCGCTACAACATCGGTTATGTACCCCAACAACTTTCGGTTGAGCCGATGCTCACGGGACGCCAGAACGTCGAATGGTTTGCCAGGTTGTACGACGTACCGCGGCGAGCGCGGGCGGACCGCGTCGACGAAGCGCTCGACGCGATGCATCTGCTGGACGTCGCCGACGAGTTGGCGCGCACGTATTCAGGTGGCATGGTGCGTCGCCTGGAATTGGCGCAGGCGTTGGTGAACCGGCCGTCACTGCTGATTCTCGACGAGCCGACCGTCGGACTCGATCCAATTGCACGGGATGGGGTTTGGGCCCACGTGGCGGATATGCAAGCCGAGTTCGGGATGACCGTGCTGCTGACGACGCACTACATGGAAGAGGCCGATGCACTGTGTGATCGGGTCGCGTTGATGCATCATGGCCGGCTCCAGGCCATCGGCACCCCTCCCGAACTGAAGGAGAGCGTGTCAGCCCACGCGACGCTCGAGGATGTGTTCCGCCACTACGGGGGTTCGGATCTCGAAGAAGAGGCCTCGAGGACCGGGCTGCGCGAAATCCGTTCGAGCAGAAGGACGGCGCGTCGTGTCAGTTGAACCGCGAGCCACTGCGACCGTCATCCGTGCCCCGCAGGGATGGCGGCGCGTCCACGGGATGCTGGTCCGAGTCGGCACGTATTCGTTGGTCGAGTTGCAGAAGTTACGGCACGATCGTTCGGAGTTGCTGACCCGAATGGTACAGCCGGCGCTGTGGTTATTGATCTTCGGCCAGACGTTCTCCAGATTGCGCGTCGTCGACACCGGGTCGGTGCCTTACCTCGCTTTCTTGGCACCGGGCATCATCGCGCAGTCGGCGCTGTTCATCTCGATCTTCTATGGCATCCAGATCATCTGGGATCGCGACGCCGGCATCCTGGCGAAGCTGATGGTGACGCCGGCGCCCGCGTCCGCGCTGATCACCGGCAAGGCGTTTGCCGCTGGCGTGCGATCCGTGGCGCAGGTCGTGGGCGTGCTGGTGCTGGCGTATCTGATGGGTGTGCATTTGACCGCGAATCCGCTGCGCGTTCTGGGCGCGATGGGTGTGGTGCTGCTCGGATCCACGTTCTTCGCGTGCCTGTCGATGACAATCGCCGGACTGGTACAAAATCGGGATCGGCTGATGGGCATCGGGCAGGCGATCACGATGCCCCTGTTCTTCGCCTCTAACGCGCTGTACCCGGTGAACGTGATGCCGGAATGGCTCCGCTGGCTAAGCGCTGTCAACCCGCTGAGCTACGAGGTCAACGCGTTGCGCACGTTGTTGATCGGGACACCGTCAAACGCGCTGCTTGACATGGGGGTCCTGATCGTCGCTGCGCTGGCGGGGATCGCGGCGGCGTCTGCCCTGCTCCGGCGACTGGTCCGCTGAAGATGTCGGGTAGGCGCGACTGTGCCAGAATGTCCGGAGCACCCGACACCGAGGGGACCGAGGGGAAAGTAATGACGTTTCGGCTTTCAGTACGCGGACTAGTTTTCGGCGGGGCTTCGATGGCGGTCATCGCCGCCCCGCTCGGCCTGGGGTTGGCAGGCCAGCCCGCCTCGCGGACGCTTGCCGACTGTGGCGGTGTCAACATGTCGATCCTCCAGGAAGGCGCGCCGGTGAACAACTGCGGGACACCGGCGGCACCGCCGGCAAACACCGGCGGTGCGCCTAGTGAGGGGACCCTGAGCTCGTGCAGCGGCATCCCGGGATGTCTGTCCAACGCGTTGTATGGCCCAGGCAACGTGATAGTTCCCAGCCCCAATACCAGGGTCCAGCAGAGCCAGTAAGCGCTGCTAGTGGTGCAGTTTCGAAACCTCACCAGCGAGCCGAGTTCCACCACGCCGAGCACGAGCACCGGCCACACTGCTCCGGCGATCACGCTGACCCCGGCTAGCGACTGAACTGCCGGTGCATGCCGCTGGTCGGCGAACCTCCGGGCCGCCAGGAACGTGACAGCCCCCTTACGCCTTGCGGCGCCTGGCTACCCCTAACGGGCTACTCAAACCACACGCTCAAAGGCCAGATCTGGCCGTTCGTGTTCGAGACGAGTTGGCAAGGCGTTCATTCCCTGCCGTCTCGCGATCGGCTACCTCGGTCGGTCCACCTCGTACGTTCCGTTGTCGTCGATGAACACCGCAGTCACGTGGCGCTTTTTCCCGTCGACAGTGACCTGACAGGTGAACGTCTCGCCCTTCTTGGCAGACGGGTCCTTGCCGTTGTTGCAGTTCACATCCGTGACGTTGTCGACGCCGTAACCAGCGGTCGGGTCCGTGATGACACGCTTGACTGCTTCTTGAGCCTTGTTGACGTCGAGCACGTGGCGGTCGAACACGCCGAACCCCAACAAGCCCAGCACGAGTGCCAACGCCACGATGACTCCCAGGAGCACCCCGCCTGTGATCAGCAGCCAACGTTTCGATTGGTTGGGTGCCCCGGCGGCGTGGGCGGGCTGCGCGCCGTACGGTCCCGGGTAGCCATACGGACCGGGTTGCTGGGCATATTGCGGGTAGTAGTGGCTCTGCTGCGCCGGATGCGGCGCGGGCTGTTGAGCCGACTGATACGCCGGCTGCTGGGATACCGGCTGCTGGTACACCGGCTGCTGGTACGCCGGCTGCCGGTACACCGGCTGCTGGGACGGCGGGCCCTGCGGATCGGCTGAGTGGCCGGGTGTCGGCGGCGTCTGTCGCCTCACCTGCTGCCACCAGGGCGTCTCGGTCGGTTCGGAACCTTCTGGTCCGCTCATCGCCCCTCCTCCTGTCATCGCGGCCGTCAGGGGAACTGCTGGTAGCACTCGTCGATGTTGCCGAACAGACCCGATCGGTACGCGATGATCCGGGTGAAGCCGGCCGGCACGATCTTGCCATTGGTGTCGCTGCCGACGAGTCCGTTGGTCAACAGGCCGGAGATGGCTTCGTCGACGTCACCAGCGGAAAGCACAAGCGTGTCCCCGGAGGACAGCGTGATCGGCTCGGCCATCTTGCGCTGAGCCACCCCGGTCAGGCACGCGGCGCGCAGCGCGGCTTCGGGCGTGTCGAGGGCCAGGCCGCGCTCGTGCTGAACAGCCATCGCGTACCTCGATGTGAACACCGAGATCGCGGTGTTGTCGCCTTGCAGCAAGACCATCTGCGACTCGTCGGCGGCCTTGCCCATTTCCTGCAGTGCCGGCAAGTCCACATAGATGGTGTTGTTGGCGGGGCAGTATGAGGCCGGCTTGCTGGTCTGCGCGTCCGGGCAATTTGCCGGCTCAGTGCTCAGGGTGGGCGGCTTCGCGGGGTTGAAAATCTTGCCTAACAGCTCCATTAGGTTCGACAACAGCTGTTTGTTGATCTCGGATTGGCCGCTCTCCACGGTGCCTTCAGGGTCCACTTGCAGCGACTGCGGCAGGCCGTCCCGGCGCTTTTCGATCCCGTTCATGTCGATCTTCGCGCACGCTTCGGCGCCGCTGTCGAAGCCGATCTGGAACGCACCGACGCGGTCGAGGGCGGACCCATGAGGGTTCCTCGTCGTTGGATTTTCGGCCGTAGGGGTCGGGTCGCGGAGCTCGATCGCTCCGGCGAGGACGTGGTCCAGGCCGTCGGTGGTGCTGAGGGTGAAGCGCGGCGAGCGGCCTTCGGCAACCCACCGGACATATGTTCCCGAGAAGCAGTCAGCCTGTTGCTCGAGAACGAGGACAGGGGTCGAGTTGTCGACGACATTGGCCATCCTCTGGATGGCGTGCCCGTACTCGTGCGCCAGCACGGCGTTCACGGACATCGGGCCGAAATACTTCTTGGCGGAGGGCAAGAGGACCCCGCGATCCCATGCCATCAGGTTTTTGGGCGGGCAGTAGAACGCGTTGACGAGCCGGTACAGCTTTTCGCCGCACGCCTTCGGACTACCCGGATCGTTGGAGTCATACGACAGCAGGTTGGATACCGGTTTGAAGCTGCCCTGCAGAGACTCGGAGTAGTTCTGCTTCCAGAAGTCCTCGATGTCGTTGAGCGCTAACAACACCAGTTTGTCGATGTCGCCGCCGTCGGTGCCGTTCACGGTGCCGGTTGGTTTTGGCGCGTTGTCGCGGGGCCCGCTCGGACCGTCTGTTGCGGGCAGTCCGCCCACCCGGTGCGGGTCATAGAGCATGGACAGGGCGCGGCCGTCCAGCACCGTCGCGCTGCAGCCCGCTACCAACAGCGCCGAGCACGCGATGCCGAGCGCTGCCTTGATCGACCGGTGGGTCCGCATGGCGTGGTGTCGGTTCCTCTGTTGTCGCTGCATGTACCAACCTCGTCTCGGTCCATTAGGCGGCGCGGTCAACGCTAAACCAAAGGGACTCGGAATAAGGTCGATTTTCGTGCACGCCGGGCGTCACCGACCATCCCGTCGGCGCCGAGCACCGGCAAGTCCGGCTTTGTCGGCAAACGGATGTGCAACCCGGGTTTCCGGCGGATACTTCTTGCGAACACACAGAGATGAGAGTGACTGGGGTGAACTCGCGCGTCGGGACGACGTTCGGCAAGTACAAGATCACCGGCCTCCTCGGCAAGGGTGGGATGGGGGAGGTCTATCAGGCGTACGACACTGCCAAGGGCAGAACCGTCGCATTGAAAATCCTGAGTGATCAGTTTTCCCGAGACGAGACGTTCCGGACGCGATTCCTCCGAGAGTCGCGTGCCGCCGCAATTCTTCAAGAGCCACATGTTATCCCGATTCATGACTGGGGAGAGATCGACGGCAGCATGTACATCGACATGCGCCTGGTGCAGGGGCAGACGCTGTATGACTTGATCAAGCTGGGTGCTCTCGAACCGGCCAGGGCGGTGTCGATCATCAGCCAGATCGCCTCGGCTCTCGATGCGGCGCACGACGAGCGATTGATTCATCGCGACGTCAAGCCCCAGAACATCATTGTCACGCCGGCGGATTTCGGATACCTGGTCGATTTCGGTATTGCCGAGGCGAAGGGTGATACCCGGTTGACCATGACGGGCACTCACATCGGCTCCTTTGCCTATATGGCGCCGGAGCGGTTCCTCGACCAAGGGGTAACGGCCGCAGTCGATGTCTACGCCTTGGCGTGCGTTCTGTATGAGGCGTTGACGGCGCGTAGTCCGTTTTTGTCCGACAGCATGGAGCAGGTCATTGCTGCTCACATCTCATCCCCGCCGCCTCGCCCAAGCGTCGTCAATCCCCATGTTCCCGCGTCACTGGACGAGGTCATTGCTCGCGGCATGGCCAAAGATCCCGACGATCGGTATGGGTCCGCCGGCGCGTTGGGACGCGCGGCGCAGAAGGCACTGAACGCAGACCGGCGGGCGTCACCGGAGGCGGCGACATTCCTTGGCCTCCAAGGTGGTTCGCCGTCGTCGAGCCAAACGTGGCTGCCGCCACGACCGGCGACGCCACCAACCGAGCCGGTGATGCAGCATCGTCAATACGACCCCTTGGCGATGGCGCCGACGCAGATGCCGCCGACGCAGATGCCGCCGACACCGATGCCGCCCACCCAGATGCCGCGGACACAGGACGCCGGCAGACGATCGGGGCAATGGGTCCTACCGACGGTGATCGCCGTTGTGGCGATATTGCTTCTCGGCGGCATTGGCATCGTCATCGGTCTGCTCGCCAAGCCAGCACAAAACGCCGGCTCGTCACCGACGAGCGCGGCCCCTGAGCAGACCGCCGAAAAAACGGCATCGCCATCGAATTCGACTGCGCCACCACCGCCGACCTCCACTGCTCTGCCGCCGCTTGTCATGGGCCCCGATAACAGCGCCTCCCATGAGTCATGCGACCAGGGCGAATCTGTCCCGAACCAATCAGGGTGGGGGAGCCGTTCCGGGCGCGGCACACCCGAAACGTCGTGTTACTTCGCCTCCAGTGTGCTCAAGTCGTACTGGGCGCAGTTCGGCCGTCCGACCCGTGACTTCAGAACGGTGTCGGCGCCCGGCGCCGTCGCGTGCAACACCGTCACCGGCGCCCGCTGCGATCCGGCGAACACCGCGAACTTCCTGATGGACTGCGCGGCTTACGGTTCCGATAACTGGGTCACCTGCACCGGGGGAAGCAACGCCAGGGTCTACCTGTATTAGTCAGCTGCCACAGTGCCCGGCGGGCAGGGCGGCTAGGTGAGCTGTCAGCCAGTTCGCCACCTCAGTCAGGTCGTGGGTGCCGTCGGCGAACGAACCCGACGCGGGCGCCGCGGCCATCGCGACGGCGATCGTCTCCGTCGGCGCGGAAAGGATTCCGATCTGCCGGACCAGATAGCTACCCGAGGGTGAGGGCCCCCAGCCGCCTTTGATTTGAGCGTCGGGAATGGTGCCCATGCCCCAGCGCTGGTCTTGTTCGACTTGCCCCATCAGCGAGAATATCTGCGCGTTTCGGTTGTCGCACACAGCGAAAGCGAGGAATCGGGCCTGATCGATCAACGGCCAGTCGGTCTGCCCGAAAGCGGTGAACTCGGGCCGTACCTTCTGAGATTGAACGGTCGTCGAATCGCCGGCCTCTTTCAATACGTCCTCGACCTTATGCGCTGCGGTGACGGGATCGCCCAGACCCTCCCAAATGGATTCGGCTGCAGCGTTGTCGGATTCGGTGATGGCAGCCTTCATCGCCGCGGTGACCTGGGGTGGGTTTTCGTGGCGGAGTGCGGCGATTGCCAACGGCACCTTGATCGTTGACCATGCAGGCCCGGTTTGCCAGTCGCCAAGCGTCTGCGGAGACGCTCCGCTGCCCACGGCGCTGACCGCAATACCGATTTCCGCGTGCAGCTGGCTCTGCAACTGCGCGAAATCGGCGACCAGCGCCGTCAATTCGTTCGAACTCGAGTTTGTTGGGGGGCTCGCCGAGGGCGTGCCCGGGGAGACGACGCCGGTTCGGGTTGGCGACGGCGTCGGCCCGGGTGCAGATGCGTGGGGGCTGAAGTGGCGTCCGATCACCACCCCGGTCGCCACTATGACCGCACCCACTAACAGCAGAGCCAGGGCAAGCCGCGGGTGATAGATCGAGTGGCGCCGTCGAGCAGGCATACCAGACATTGTCTCTGCCCGGTTGCTTGGCGCCCAAGATTCGAGGGCTCACCGTGTGTTGCGGCGTCGTGCGGCTAGCTTGCGGGTGCTTTCGTACTGAGATAAGCGACGATGCCCTGTGTGACGGC
>Ga0209527_1000054_pt1 | contig 21802 bp, 15 predicted proteins | sample JacPinW_OM2H0_M2_FD_187968 | JGI IMG/M metagenome (GOLD analysis project Ga0209527, IMG submission 187968) | Forest soil microbial communities from Algoma, Ontario, Canada - Jack Pine, Ontario site 1_JW_OM2H0_M2 (SPAdes) (version 2) | ecosystem: Environmental > Terrestrial > Soil > Boreal... | reverse complement strand
AGTTTGAGACGCGCGATTTCCTTGTCCAAGTGCTCCGGAACCACGTAGACCTGCGGCTTGAGGTTCTTGTGGTTCGCGCGAAGGTATTCGGCAGAAAGCGCCTGGTTGGCGAAGCTCATGTCCATTACGGAGGCGGGGTGCCCCTCGGCGGTGGAAAGATTGACGAGGCGCCCTTCAGCGAGCAGGTACACCTTGCGGCCATCCTTCAGCTTATATTCATCGACAAGCGGGCGAACTTCCTTCTTCCCGGTCGACAACTTTTCAAGCGCCGGAATATCAATCTCCACATTGAAGTGCCCAGAGTTGCAAACAATCGCTCCGCCCTTCATCTGTTCGAAGTGCTCGCCACGGAGGACGTTCTTGTTTCCCGTCACGGTTATGTAAACGTCGCCTTCCTTCACCGCTTCGGCCATGGGCATCACGCGGAAACCGTCCATCACCGCCTCGATGCCCTTGACCGGGTCGATTTCCGTGACGATCACGTCCGCGCCGAGTCCCTTGGCGCGCATGGCCACGCCGCGCCCGCACCAGCCGTAACCGGCAATCACTACCTTGAGGCCGGCGAGCAGCACGTTGGTAGCGCGGATGACGCCATCAATCGTGGACTGCCCCGTGCCGTAGCGATTGTCAAAGAAATGTTTTGTCATCGCATCATTCACGGCGATGATCGGATACTTCAGCGTGCCGTCCTTGGCCATGGCGCGCAGGCGAATCACGCCAGTGGTGGTTTCTTCCGTTCCAGCGATCACGTTGGGAACGAGCTCGGTGCGCTTGGTCAGCAGCATGGTAACCAGGTCCGCGCCATCGTCCATGGTGAACTGCGGTTTGTGCTCCAGCGCCGCGCTCAAGTGCGAATAGTAGGTGTCGTTATCTTCGCCCTTGATGGCGAAAGTAGGAATGTTGTAGTCGCGATTCAGCGAAGCGGCAACTTCGTCCTGCGTGGATAGCGGATTGGAGGCGCACAGCACGGCATGGGCGCCGCCGTCGCGGAGCGCGATCATCAGGTTTGCAGTTTCGCTGGTCACGTGCAAACAGGCGGAAACGCGCAGTCCCTTGAGCGGCTGCTCCTTGACGAAACGCTTGCGGATCGATTCGAGCACGGGCATTTGCTGCGCGGCCCATTCGATCTTGCGCTTGCCGGCATCGGCCAGCCCCATGTCCTTCACATCACCTTTTTTCATTTCAGCGATTGCCAAAGTCTTGCTCCTCAGTTGTGGATTTCGTTCCGGAGGTCAGTAACCCCAAGTCCCCGGGGCGCGGGCCCGCTTGCTTCCGGTCATGTGCGCCCTGTTTTGGAAGCTAGCGGTGAGCTCCGACTTCCGCCGTCGCGGCATTCCCGAGGCCAGCGGCCTTGCGGAGAGCATCCGCGCGGTCCGTGCGCTCCCAGGTGAATCCGGCTCCGCTGCGGCCGAAGTGGCCATAAGCAGCGGTGGCCTTGTAAATCGGACGCCGCAGGTCCAACGTCTCAATGATGCCCTTCGGAGTCAGGGTAAAAAACTCACGGATCAGCGCGGTGATTTTTTCTTCCGACACCGTGGCGGTGCCGAAAGTCTCCGCCATGACGGAGACAGGTTCGGCAACGCCGATGGCGTAAGCCAATTGCACTTCCGTCTTTCGCGCCAGGCCCGCGGCCACAATGTTCTTCGCGATATAGCGCGCCATGTAACAAGCCGAGCGATCCACCTTCGAGGGATCCTTGCCGGAGAAAGCGCCGCCACCGTGCCGGCTGTAGCCACCGTAGGTGTCGACGATGATCTTGCGCCCGGTCAAGCCTGCGTCGCCCATGGGTCCGCCAATCACAAAGCGACCCGTGGGATTGATGTGAAACTTCGTCTTGGCATCCAGCATTGAGGCGGGAATAATCGGCTTAATCACGTGCTCGGCGACGGCGTCGCGAAGGTCCGTATTCGAGACTTTTTCGCTGTGCTGCGTGGACACAACCACGCAACTCACGCGCGCCGGGCGGCCGTTGCGGTACTCGATAGTGACCTGCGACTTTCCGTCAGGCCGGAGAAAATCAACTTTATTGGCTTTGCGAATCTCGGCGAGGCGCTGCGTGAGGCGGTGGGCGAGTTGGATAGGCATGGGCATCAATTCTTCGGTTTCATCGCAGGCGAACCCAAACATCAAACCCTGGTCGCCCGCTCCACCGGTATCCACGCCCATGGCGATGTCCGGAGATTGCCGCTTCACCGTGCACATGACGGCGCACGTATCCGCGTCGAAGCCGTACTTCGCGCGATCGTAGCCGACGCCTCGAATGGTGCTGCGTACCAGGTCGTCGTAATCGACGTGCGCGGTGGTGGTGATTTCACCAGCGACAACTGCCAGGCCCGTGGTGACGAGCGTTTCGCAAGCCACGCGCCCCTGGGGGTCGTGCCTCAAAACCTCGTCAAGGACGGCGTCAGAAATCTGGTCGGCAATTTTGTCCGGATGGCCCTCGGTTACAGACTCCGACGTAAATAGAAAGTTGCGCAAGGCTTCGCTCAAACTGATTCTCCTTCATGACTTGCGGGGGACACCCCACTGCAACCCCCCGTTCATTCGGCACTCTACTAAACCTCACAAAATTACCATTCGGGCGGAGAAGAATCAACGCATTGATTCCAAGTAGCTTGCCAGTGCGTCGAACGGTCGAAATCAAGCTCCGAACGGCAAGCTGGCGCATTGATCGGGCAAGCGCTACGCGACGTCCGCCTCGTCGTCCGGCTGGACCTCGAGCCTGCCCTTCGTTTTCTTGGCCATCAGGTAGGAGCGGATGAAGGGGTCCAGATCACCGTCCATCACCCGGTCCACATCGCCCACTTCGAACTTGGTGCGGTGGTCCTTGATCAGGCGGTAAGGCTGCATCACATAGGAGCGGATTTGGCTGCCGAAGGAAATGTCCAGCTTGCTCTCGTCCAGTTTGTCGGTGTGCGCCTGGCGCTTTTTGATTTCTTCATCATACAAGCGCGAGCGGAGCATCTTCATAGCCATTTCGCGATTTTTGCCCTGACTGCGCTGGGCCTGGCACGCCACAACAATATTGGTTGGAAGATGGGTGATGCGGACTGCGGTCTCAACCTTGTTGACGTTTTGGCCGCCTTTACCTCCAGAGCGGAACGTGTCCACGCGCAATTCTTCCGGCCGGATGTTGATCTCGATGCGGTCGTCGATTTCCGGGATCACGAAGACGGATGCAAACGAAGTGTGGCGCCGCGCGGCCTGATCGAAGGGGGAGATTCGAACGAGACGGTGAACACCGGTTTCCCCTGCGAGAAGACCGTATGCATTTTCCCCGGAAAATTGAATCGTGGCGGATTTGATGCCGGCTTCTTCGCCAGGAGTCTCGTCGAGAACCTCGGCGGCCATTCCCTTGCGTTCCGCCCATCGCAGGTACATGCGAAGAAGAATGGACGCCCAATCCTGAGATTCCGTCCCGCCCGCGCCGGGCTTGATGGTCATGATGGCGTTGAGGTGATCGGTTTCCCCGGAGAGCAGCGTCCTGGTTTCCAATTCAGAGATGTAGCTATCCGACGCATTGAGCTCGCGGTCCAGCTCTTTCAGCAGGTCGTTCTTTTGCTCGACGTTGGTTTCTTCCTCGGCGAGATGGACGTATGTCTCGATGTCGCCGGAGATGGACGTGAGTTTGTCGTCCGCGGCAATCTGTTCTTCGGCCCGCTTGCGTTCACGGAGAATGCTCTGTGCCGCTTCCTGATTGCTCCAAAAATTGGGATCGGCGACGCGCGCTTCGAGAGCCTTCAGGCGCTCCCGGTACTGCGGTGCGTCAAAGATAGCTCCGCACGAGCGTGATGCGCTGCTTGAGGCCTTCGTAGCGATGCTGGAGATCTTCGAGGATCATGCTTTTTTCTGGTAAATCGCCCGTCAGGGGACGGACGTCACTTTGCCTTTCGAAAAGTTGTCGCAACTAGAATAACGGAAACGAGCACGCAGAGCCAGGCGAACCAGTCCCCGAAGCGCGTGTAAAGCGTTTCGTCCGTTCGAAAATCATAGGGAAGATCGGCCGCCGCCCTGATATCCGGCGGAAGCGGCTCGAAAATGCGGCCGTAGGGATCGAACGAAGCGGTAAAACCATTATTCGTCGCGCGCACGATCCACCGGCGGTTTTCCACGGCTCGCACGCGTGCCATGCGAAGATGCTGCTCGGCGGCGGCGGACCGCCCAAACCATCCGTCATTCGAAATGTTGATGAGGAACTGCGCCCCGCTGGCAGCAAACCGGCGGACCTCGCCGGGATAGGTCGCTTCGTAACAGATAAAAACGCCGAAGGTATTCCAGCGCGGAAGCTGGCCCACGACGAATTTGTTCCCTTTGTGAAAGCCGCCCACTTCACCGGACACGCTGGTTACCACGCGATGGATCAATGGAAACGGCTCGTACTCACCGAACGGAACGAGATGAACTTTGTCGTATACGAATACGCGCTGGCCTTGGGCGTCAAAAAGTAGCGCGCTATTGTACGGCACAAGACTGCCGTGGGGCGCCACGTCCGATGGGTCCACCGGTGCTTTCCATTCGATGGTCCCTGAAAGGAATGGGTGCCCGAAACGGATCGCCAGTGTCGAGGCAAGCTTTGCGAACTGCGAATCTTGGAACGAGAAAGGAGCAGGGGTTTCAGGCCAGACGAGAAGGTCTGGTTTTTCCGCAGCAGGGGCGAGGCTGATTCGTCCGATTTCGTCGAGATCCGCGGCGTGCGCCTGAAACCAATCCGCGGGGTACGATTCCACTTCCGGGAAATTGAGCTGCACGGCGCGCGCGAAATGATGTGCTTGCGCCTGTGGCACCAGGCGAGGCCCAGCCAACGCGGCGCTCAATAGGATTGCGATCGCAGCAGCTGCACAGCCAATCCGCCTGGCGAGTGCCACCGTGTTCGATGCGCTCGTCCAGGAGAGCAGGGCGTTGAAACCCGCCACAAGAAAGGACAGCCCGTAGATTCCCGTGATGGTCGTAAGCTGAACTAAACCCAGATTCGCAGCCGCGGGATAACCGAGCAAATTCCAAGGAAAACTGATTTCCGGCAAATGCGCGCGTGCAAACTCGAATGTCACCCAAATGAATGGCGCACCTATGCATGCCAACTCAATACTCTGGCGGGACAACCTGTGCACGGCCCAAGTAAAACCGCCAATGAGAATTCCCCAGGCAATGGCGATCAGAAGCAAGACGCCCCATCCGCCCGCTACCGAGAGGCCACCATGAACAGTAAGAACCGTCGCAATCCACGGCACCGACGTCAAAACGAAAAGAAGTCCATGAAAGAATCCACACCCAAACGCCACGCGAGGCCGCGCGCCAAAAAGTGAAGAGAGGAGAATCCCAATGCAAACCCACGAATAGATACTGAAATGGAGACCGGTGTAGGAGAGCGAAAGCGCGGCTCCGGACGCAGCGGCGATTATGAGGCGCAAGCCCGCAGGTATTTCCGCACCGGCCTGCGGACGAAGATAGCTAAGCCAACTGCCCCGAGGCATCAGTGCTTCACGATGGCATTAAAACCCGCGCCCTCAAGGCCTTTCCTGGCCACCTCGGCGGCCTTTGGATCGGCATAGGGACCAACTTGCACGTGGTAATACTTGTCTGCATGCGGAGAAAGGACGAACGCGGGGAATTTTTTCTTTTGCAAACGCGCTGCAAGTTCCAGCGCATCCGCTTCTTTCGTCACCGCTGCCACTTGTAACGTATAAGCGCCCCCGGGAATGAGCGGAGCGTTCCGAGTTTTCGTTGAACTGCCGGCTTTTCTCAGCGCCGCGGTGGTCTTCACGAGCACCGGTACGTTTTTCTGCGCTGGGGCTGGCCCGGTTGCCACGGGCTTCAGCCGGTCCTCGGGTTTTTTATTGTCGCCCGCGTGATAAAACTCCCAATCCGAATTCGGCGGCGCCGCGGGACCGGCCGGAGTTGTGGCAGGGGCGGGATTGCTGGCCCGCTTCGAAATTGCATCTGTCTTGGGAGAAACGGAATTCTGCGGCTTCCTGAAAAAGTCTGTCGCGGCGCGCACTTGTCCTCCGGACTGGTCGCGCCCCATGAGATAGCCCAGCGTAAAGAAGCCGGCAGAAAACAGCATCATCACCAGAAACAGACCGATGACATGCCGGCTTTCGAGCACACGCTCCCCGGCGCCCCCTCGTTTTCCCCCGGAAGCCATTCTTACTTTTGCCGCCCCCCTAAATTGCTAGTCCACTGATTAATAATATCGATGGGCAGCGGAAACACAATCGTTGTGTTCTTCTCGACACCTATCTCGGTCAGCGTCTGCAAATAGCGGAGCTGGATTGCGGAGGGCTGCGTTTCCAGAACTTTCGCGGCGTCGGCGAGTTTCTGCGAGGCTTCGAACTCTCCTTCCGCGTGAATAATTTTTGCGCGGCGTTCGCGTTCCGCTTCTGCTTGCTTGGCGATGGCGCGCTGCATTTGCTCGGGGATGTCGACCTGTTTCACCTCGACTTTGGAAACCTTAATGCCCCAGGGTTCGGTGTCGGTGTCGAGAATGATCTGTAGCTTGGCGTTGACCTTATCGCGCTGCGAGAGGATTTCGTCGAGTTCGAACTGTCCGACGACGCTGCGAATGGTGGTTTGCGCGAGCTGCGAAGTCGCATAGGTGTAGTTCTGCACTTGCGAAAGCGCCTGATTGGCATCAACCACGCGGAAGTAGCAAACCGCGTTGACTTTCACCGAGACGTTGTCCCGAGTGATGATGTCCTGCGGAGGAACGTCGAGCGTCTCAATCCGGAGCGGAATCCGATACAGCGTTTCAATCGGCCAAAAAACCAGATTTATGCCCGCGCTCTTTGCTTCGGGGATCAACCGTCCGAGCCGAAGTACCACGCCACGTTCCCATTCCTTGATGATATAGATCGAATTCCAGAACCAGATCAACACTAGGCCCACGATCAGCGCCATCCCGACAAAACCAATTTCCATGTTTTCCTCCTGAACCTGAGAACCCTTATTTCGCCGCGGAAACAGCCACATCCGCCGGCTCAACGTACAGCTTCAGTCCTTCGACACGCAAAACCCGGACGGTCTCGCCTTCCAGCACGGGTCGCGAAGATTCCGCTCGCCACAGCTCGCCATGCACGCGAATCATGCCTTCCGTTCCTGCGGGCAGCCGCGCCACCGTGACGCCATGTGCGCCGATGAGTTCTTCTTTTCCGGTCACCGATTTCCATTTCCGCGACCGCAACACCAGCCGCATCAGAACTACCGCGAGCACCGCGAAGGGCAGCGTCCCCGCCAGCGCCACGCCCACGCTCACTCCTCCGGACGTAAGCGGCGAGCGAATCAGGAAGAGCGCGCCCAGAAACATCGACACAACTCCACCGAAGGCCAGCACACCGTGACTCGGGGCTTTCGCTTCAAGTATGAAAAATGCCAGTGACAGCGCAATCAGGAACAGGCCCGCAAGATTCACCGGAAGAAAATGCATGGCGTACAGCGCGAGAATCAGGCAGATGCCGCCGATCACTCCGGGGGCGATAACGCCAGGATGCGTGAATTCGGTGTAGAGGCCAAGAACGCCGAGTATCAGCAGCACAAAAAAAACATCGGGCTCGACGATTCGCGCGAGAAACTTCTGCCGCGCGGAGAGTTCAAATGTCGCGCGGACCGGACTCTTCAGCGCCAACGTCACTTGCGTTCCGTCGAAGCGCTTGATTGTCCGCCCATCCAGTTGCCGTAACAAATCCTCGGGCGAACTAGCGATCAGATCGATCATTTTCGCATCCAACGACTCTTTCTCGGTAAAGGCTTTCGACTCGGTGATGGCTTTTTCCGCCAATTCGGGGTTGCGCCCTCGCCTCTCCGTAAAACTCCGCAGAAACGCCATCGCATCCTGGTTGATCTTCTTTCGAAAAACCTCATCAATTTGCTGAGGGAATCCTCCGATGGCGATGATCGGGGAAGCCGCGCCTGCATGCGTGCCCGGAGCCATCGCGGCTATGTCTGCGGAGAGAAGAATGTAGAACCCTGCGGAGGCTCCTCGTCCGCCCGTCGGCGAAACGTAAACGGCAACCGGCACGGGAGACGCCAGAATGTGCTGGATCATATCTTTCATCGAATCGCTCAGTCCGCCCGGCGTGTCCATGGTGATCAAAACAAGAGCCGCGTGACGCTTCGCCGCATCAGCGAGACCTTCATCAATATATGTGGCCAGGATAGGTTCCACTTCACCATCAAGACTTAGTTCAAGAACGAGAGGGCCAGGTGAATGTTCGTCCGCCGCAACCGAAGGCATTAGCAGCAAAATGGCGCCCGCACACAGGACGCAGAGAAAGAAGGAGCAAGCGGCAAATCGAGACAGGTCGAGACAAAGGGAGCGCCTCCGTTGATGGAACCAATCGCTCATTGCGCGCCTCCGCCCGGTTTTTTCTCGCTTGCTTTGTAGTTCTGTAGATGTTCGAGCAGTTGTTTGGCCTCAGCATAGTTCGGCGCCAGCTTCAGCGCTTTCTGGACCTCCGCCCGCGCGAGATCCGGCTTCTTCTGCTCGAGGTAGATTTTCGCCAGCATCGTTCGCACCACCGCGGAATCGCGCGCTTCCAGCGAAGCCTGCAATTCCTTCACGGCCTCATCCATCCTGCCCTGGCGGCGGTCAATTTCAGCGAGTCCGCGGTGCGCCGCGGCGCTGCCCGGATCGGCGGCAAGAACAGCTCGAAATTCTTTCTCCGCGACATCGGCGTGTCCCGCGGAGAGTTCCTGCCGGCCGCGCCGAATGTGCGTTACGGGCGTGTCGCTCGAAGAATCGAAAGCGGTCGCACTCGCAGGAGACCCGGCCGTTTCAATCTCCGCGCGAAGAGCTGTTACGTCGAGCTCGGTCTTGATGCGATGCAGCCGCACCATAGTTTCGTTCTTCGCATCCAGACGAATCTCAGGAACACCGTTGGGGCCAAAGGCTTCGTTGGCCGCCTCACGTTCCTGGTCGGCCTCGTTCTTCCTGCCCGCTTTTTCCAGGGACGCAATAAGCATCGCCCGGTCCTCCGGGTTATCCGGCTCGCGTTCCGCCGCTTCGCGGAAATATCCCGCTGCTGCGGAGGCGTCATTGGTCTGCAGCGCAAGGAGGCCAAGATTGAATGGATAGTCGTCTTCGTCGGGATCCAGCTCGACCGCGCGGCGAAAATCGTTTTGCGCCGCAGCCGTCTTGCCCTGCCGGGCCCGCGCGATCGCCAGATCATTCAGAATTTCCGGCAGGTCCGCTGCGGAGACCACATTGTTCTTCAAAGCCTCCTGCAAGGAAATGAACAACTCCTCCGCGTGGTCGGGCTGGCCAAGCAGAAGCCGGCAAACGCCGGTTGCGAAGACCGCTTCCACATAACGATTGTGAGTTTTCGGCACCCGCGCGTACCAGGGGAGCGCGGAATCGCAGTCGCGCCTCGCGAAATAGGCTTCGCCCAGCGCGAAGTCAGGTTCCGGCCATTCCGGTTCAAGGCGCGCCGCTTCCCGCAGATCGCGCAAACGTGCCTCATCTTCGCTGGCCAGCAACCCGCGACTGTAGTGTTCGAAGGCATCGAGACGCAGCGGAAGCTGGCGTTTCGTGAACTCGGCGAGATTCAGGGCATAGTTGCGATCGCTTGCGGAGAGCATCCGCCAGACCAGCCGGGAGTGCAAGTCCATAAGCGAATCCAACGTACCGGTTTCCCGCAACGCTGGCAGTAATCGCGCCGGACTCACCTTTAAGATTCGTGACTCGATGGTGAGCGACGTACCATTCACGGTGAATTTGCCAATCACCACAAAATCTGCGTCGAGGTCTTCCCCAATATGAAGCATGGTCGCGCGGCTGAGTTTCGAGGAGCGGGGCAGGCCGTACCGTTCCAGTTCGACAAGCCGGCCTGCATGCGAATACACCTGCTCGCCGGCTCCCGAAAGCCGCTGGATGGTTAACTCCTCCAGTCCCTCACCGAGCCAATCCAATCGTGGGGATGCGCCGGAATTTTCAAATGGAAAAACCAGATAGATTCCCTGCTGATGGGCGGCGGCCGAACCCGCGCTAGGAGGTGAAGCTGATTGATGTGCGGCAGCCGAAGTGGTTCCAAGAACGACTACAGCGGAAAGCAGAATCAGATAACGCGCGCTGAAGAAAGGGCGCTCCATGTCTGTTGCATTGTAACAGAGGCCAGGGCGCGTTTCGCGCCGGACGTGCGGATAGCACCTGAAATCGGCGAACCGAAACCGGTTCAGGGTTGCGTGCTGTCGGGAGGCTTGGGAGCAAGAACTTCTTGTATCGCCGGATCCTTCAGGGCCGCTGCAAAAGAAGGATCGGTTTTCACGGCCGAAAGCTCCTTGTAGCCTTCATCCTTGGCTTTGCGCAAATAAATCAGGCAGCGCTCCAGGTTACCCGCTTCCGCGAACGACTTTGCAAGCAGGAAATAGAATCGGCCCCGGTCACCCACGGAGCGGTCCTGCAGAATCGACCCGTTCCTCGAGTTGCTATGCTCGAAAAGTTGCGGATCCAAAGCCAGTGCTTGACGGAACGAGGAGATCGCCTGCACGTATTTTTTGTCGCCAAAGTAGGCGTAGCCGAGGTTGCTGTGGAGGACAGCCATGTCATTGCGAATATTGATCGCCTTTTGATACGCCTTGATGGCCCGCCCGTACTTCTTCCGCTGATACCAAATTGTTCCGATGTTGTTCTGCGCATCGGCATAGGAAGGATCAACCTTTGACGCGCGCTCGTAATACTTCAGCGCCGCCCCCAAGGCTGCTTGCTGGTGCAGCGCAATCCCCAGCTTATTCAGATACACCGGATTCTGGGGGTGCTGATCGGTAAGCCGCTTATAGGAGAAGGCCGCCTCGCGAAAATCCTTGCGCGCCATGTAAAGATCGGCAAGCTGCTCGTCGGTGAGCTCCGGCTTCACGACGATGACGGAAGACTCTGCCGGCGATTGCGACGGCGATTGGGCCACGCGCGGCGCCACCGGCGCACCCGGAGTTTCAACAAAAGTCTGTCCTGTAGAGGGTATGGAAAGAGCGAGGAGGAGAACGACTGCTGGAAACGCCATTTTGATTCTGATCATGGCGAATCTCCCTTCTCCGGCTTAGGCTTGGCCTGGTCGGGGTCCTTCTTCTTGCCTCCAAAGATACCAAAAATCTTCTGTAAAGGATTCTTTTTCTTTTCGCCGGATTGCTCCGAAGGTACAGCCGGACCCTGGCCGGTCGCATCGGGCGGCCGGTTGGGATCATAGGGTGCGACGGGCTGGCCATTTGCATCCGTCTGCGCCGTTTTGGGCCCGCCGCCAAAGACTCGGGAGAGGATAGAGCCCGTAGTAGTTAGAAGGTTGTGGCCCCCATGGACCTCACAGTATACGGTCGGTGCGGAGCCCGCCACATAGACCTCTTCCCGCGTGGTGGGACAATTGGCCGTCGCAAGCTGCAGGGTATCCGGATCGATGAGCACGGATTGCACTCCCTCGGGCATCGTAAAATCCTTTACGTCCCGGTATTGCGCGAGGGCCGTGGCGCGCGTCATGAAGTCTGCCCAGATCGGTGCCGCTACAGCCCCGCCGGTCATTCCCAGCTCGCGATTGTCATCGAAGCCGATCCAAATCACGCAGAGAAGGTTTGAGGTAAACCCCGCGAACCATCCGTCGCGCGAGGTCCCGGTCTTTCCGGCCGCGGGCAGGGTGAAACCGCGGGCGCGGACGCCCGCGCCGGTACCCTTGTTCAAAACGTCTTTCAGCAGGCTGTCGACCAAAAATGCGACCCGGGGATCCAAAGCCAGGTGGGTTTGCGGAGTGAACTTTTCGAGCGGAGTGCCGTCCGCGTTGACAACGATGCGCAGAAACTGCGGCTCGGAGCGCGTGCCCATGGTGGCGAATGCTGTGTATCCCGCCGCGACATCGATGGGAGTCATTTCATAAGCGCCGAGCGCGACCGCTGGCGTCGGCTGAATGTTCGTGCCGAGTCCCATTTTCCGCGCGACTTGCACGACCCGGCCGTAGCCGATGAGTTCCGCCACTTTCACGGTTGCCACGTTAAGCGAATTGGTCAGCGCGTCGCGCACCGTGACCCGCCCCATGAACCTCTCCCCATAGTTGTTCGGCGTGTATTCCTTGCCGTCGAACTCAAACGTCGTCGGCTCATCGTCGATTGTCGTGGCGGGCGTGATGACCGGTTGCACTCCGTCAACGGCATTGTCGAATGCCGCGGCATAGACGAACGGTTTGAACACCGAGCCGGGCTGGCGACGCGCCAGCGCATGGTTGAGCTGGCTCTGCCCGTAATCGCGCCCGCCAATGACCGCCTTAATCTCTCCAGTCCGCGGGTCCAGAGCGACCAGGGCGACTTGCGCTTGCGGGATCGGCTCGTTACTTCCCTTCTTGGCCAGCTCGCGCCGCCACTTGTCGTACTTCTTCGCCAGGAGCAGGTCCACATTCTTCATCCCCGCATCGACGGCGGCGGCCGCGGCACGCTGCAAAGCGGGATCAAGCGTCGTATAAACGCGGAAATTCTCGCTCAACAGTTCGTTCTCGGAATATTTGTCCAGCAGGTGGTCCTTCACCATGTCGACGAAATAGGGCGCTTCACTCCCCGAAATCGAGGTCCGGATAATCTTCAGCGGTGCGACCTTGGCATCCTGAACGTCTTCTGCAGTGATGTATTTGTTCTCGAGCATCTGCGTCAGCACGCGATCGCGAGCCTGCACTCCGCGCTCCGGGTGCCGGTCGGCGGACGAATAGTAATTCGGCGCGCGAATGATTCCCGCAAGGTAGGCGCACTCCTGCAGCGTCAGTTGCCTCAAATCCTTTCCGAAGTAAGCGACGCTGGCCTGGGAAAACCCGCGAATGCCAAAGCTCCCGCGGTTGCCGAGGTAAACTTCATTGGCGTACAGCTCGAAGATTTGCTGCTTGTTGAAGCGCTGTTCGAGCTCGATGGAAATCATGGCTTCGGACAGCTTGCGACGCCAATTGCGATCCGTCGACAGAAAGAACGTGCGCGCTACTTGCATGGTGATGGTGCTCGCGCCCTGGTAGTGCTGACTGCTGTGCCGCACGTCGGCCCACGCCGCTCCTACGATGCGGATGAAGTCAAAGCCCCCGTGTTCGAAGAAACGCTTGTCCTCGGAGGAAAGAATCGCGTCTACCAGCATTACCGGTAAATCTTCATAGCGCACGGGCCGCCGCTTCTCACGCGCGCTGTCGAAAAGATTGGTAATGAGTTCCGGTTCGATTTCCGCGCTATCAAGTTCTCCGCCGCCGGCAAGCGGTTTGATGGAGCGAATGCTCCTTCCCCGGAATTGCACCGCCAACGCATTGTTGCCAGCGAAGTAGGAGTACTTCGAAGGCCGGATATCGACCGTGTTCGCCTGCACTGTGAATTGGCCGATGGCGTTGGCATCCTGTACCGGGCGGTATCCCACGCGGGTGAGATAGGCGGCCAGATCATCCGGCCCCCACGCCTGACCTGCCGAGATATGTTCCGGCGCGGAGAAGATCTGCGTGGTGTTCTGCAGAATGGGGCCGGAGAGCCGCGCATCGATCATGCGCGAGTACTTGAAGTAGTAGTAGGTGAAAACTCCGCCGGCGGCCAGAAAGATGGCGAAGGCCGTGCCGAGGATGCTCAGCCCGATGACCGAAGTAAAGAATCCCTTTTGAACGCGGATGCGCAAGACTTAGCTCCCGAGGGCTGAACTCTTATTGTCTCGCAAGACCGTACTCTGGGAAAGACGGTGTTCCCCGATACTGGGTTGCCAGCAAGAAATCGCGCGGTTGCAGCAACGATACCTCAGATAACGATAATTCAGAAGAGGGCCTTATTCTCGCTGGCCGGAGCAAAATGGAGATCCGTGTGGTAGAAGAACAAGTCCACCGGAACAGTGTATTCCATCGAGATCTTCACGATGGCATTCGTGTTGAATACCTTGATGACGTCGCGCTTTGCCGGAATGTCCAATTCCTGAACGACCTTGAAAACATTGTCGCGAATCTGCTCTTCCGTGTAGCGGTTCACCACCGCGAAGCGCGCTTGTTCTTGCATTTTGTCGGAAAGCTGATAATTCGAAATATAAATAGGCACGACTTTGACCGCGGAATAGATCATGAGCAGAAAGATCGCCAGGTAAATGACGGCCTTGAGCTTGCCTTCCCCGCGTTCGAAACGGCGGTGCGCCCTCGCGCGGCGCTCTCGTATGCCTTCAAGATGCACTGGATTCATCTCCCCCGGCTCGTCTAGCCGCAGGATGCTCGCGGCCGCGAACGTCGCTGCGGGATTCCTCGTCCTACTAAAGCTAGCACCGGCGCGAGGGGGTGTCGAGAAATTGGCGTGGGACATGTTCCCGGAAAGAAACGGGGTTAGTAAGCTCGGGCGAAGATCGCGCGCGCCGCGGCGGGCTGGCCGCAGTAAACACAAGTCCCGCCTCCTCCCTCCTGCTCCAGGGGAATGCAGCGCATGGTGGCGCGGGTTTCTTCCTTGATTTTGGCTTCGCACTCGGCACTTCCGCACCAGAAGGAGAAGGCAAAGCCATTCTCAACGGCCTTCTTCAGGTCGTCGTAGGTTTTCGCATCGTGCGTGTTGCTCTTTCGGAAAGCCAAGGCCTTGTCGTGCAGCGATTGCTGGATTTCCGCCAGCAACCGCCCGATGGTGGCGGGCAGATCAGCGAGCGATGCGCTGATCTTTCCTTCCCTGCCTGGACGGTCGCGGCGCGCGAGAACGGCGGCTTGTTTGGCGACGTCCTTGGGTCCAAGTTCCACGCGCAGAGGGACTCCGCGCATTTCCCAATCGTTGAATTTCCACCCGGGGCTCTGGCCTTCTCGTTCATCGAGTGTGACGCGAATGCCGGCCTTGACCAGCTCCGCCTTGAGTCTGTGCGCGGTGTCGAGGACGGACGCCTTTTCTTCGTCCGTCTTGAAGATGGGAACGATGACCACCTGATAAGGCGCGAGCTTGGGCGGCAAGACCAGTCCCTGATCGTCGCCGTGGACCATAATGATGGCGCCGATGACGCGTGTAGAGAGCCCCCACGACGTCGTCCAGCAATGCTGCAACTGGCCGTTCTGGTCCAGGTATTTTACTTCGAAGGCTTGGGCGAAATTCTGTCCCAGAAAATGCGATGTGCCGGATTGCAGCGCCTTGCCGTCTCCCATCATCGCTTCAATCGAATAGGTGACGTCCGCGCCGGCGAATTTCTCGGCATCGGATTTCTTCCCGGGGATCACTGGAATCGCGGCGTCGTTTATCGCAAAATCCGCATAGATATCCAGCATCTGGAGTGTTTCCGCTTCCGCCTCTTCGCGAGTCGCGTGCGCGGTGTGGCCTTCCTGCCAATAAAATTCGAGCGTTCTCAGGAAAAGTTTCGTCCGCAGCTCCCAGCGCACCACGCTGTTCCACTGGTTCATCAGTACGGGCAGATCCCGGTACGACTGAATCCACTTCGACCACATGTGGCCGATAATCGTTTCCGACGTAGGGCGAATGACCAGAGGTTCCGCAAGCTCTTCTCCGCCGCCGATGGTGACAACCGCAAGCTCTGGCGAAAATCCCTCGACGTGGTGCTTCTCCTTATCGATGAAGCTGCGGGGAATCAGCATCGGAAACGCCACGTTTTGATGGCCGGTGGCCTTGAAGCGGCGGTCGAGCGCCTGCTGGATGTTTTCCCACAGCGCCCAGCCGTAGGGCCGCACGATCATGCAGCCGCGCACCGGCGCGTAGTCCGCGAGCTGCGCCTTCAACACCAGTTGGTTGTACCACTCGGAAAAATCCTGTGCGCGGGTAGGAAGCTTTTCTTCGGCCATGCGGCGGTTCGTCCGTTCCTCTCAGATGCAATAACTCAAGCTGAGTAAACTCAAAAGCGTAGCGGACGCATGCATGCGTGTCAACGAATGCATCGTACTGCATGCAATGGCAGAAAGGGTCTCCTCTCGGCCTTGCAGGCCTTGCCGCGCGGCATTACAATGCCACTCGTTCTGCACGAACACCTTCTCGTTCGCATCCGGCTAACGAACTTCTCTGAGGGAGAAGCCACACCATGAAACGTATCACTTTCATTTTCCTATTGATTCTCTTTGCCGCACCCTTCGCTTCGGCGCAAGACTGGGCCAAAGCAACCTTGGAAAAGTCTCCGCGCCACCGCGAGTGGGTCACCGTCAAGCACGATGGCCGCTCGGTCGAAACATTTGTCGTCTATCCCGAGTCGAAGGGCAAGACTCCCGTCGTGCTGATCATTCACGAAATCTTCGGTATGACGGACTGGGTGCAGGATCTGGCGGACCAGGTTGCCGCGGCTGGTTACATTGCCGTTGCTCCCGATCTTCTTTCCGGCATGGGTCCGAACGGTGGCCGCAGCAGCGATTTTGCGGAGGGCAAGACGATGGAAGCCGTAAGCCACTTGAATCCCGACCAGGTGACGGCGGATTTGAATGCCGCTGCGGACTATGCACTGAAGCTCCCCGCTTCGAATGGCAAGATCTTTGTTGGTGGATTTTGCTGGGGTGGCAGTCAAACTTTTCGGTTTGCCACTAATCGCGCCGATCTGGCGGCTGCTTTTGTTTTCTACGGCGGGCCGCCGGACAAAGACGCGATGGTGCGCATCAAAGCCCCTGTCTACGGCTTCTATGGCGGGAACGATGCCCGCATCGGCGCGACCATCCCGGATGCCATCACTCAAATGAAGGCGGCCGGCAAAACCTACGACCCGGTAACCTACGACGGCGCGGGACACGGCTTCATGCGTGCCGGCGAAGCCCCCGATGCAAAAGAGCCCGACAAGAAGGCGCGCGCGGACGCCTGGCTCCGCTGGAAGAGTTTGCTCGGAAAATAGTCAGGCCTGTTTCTGTTCAAGCTCCGCCCAGCGCGCGTAGAGCGCGTCAACGGACTTCTGTGCTTCGTCCAATTGCGTGCACGCATTTTGGAGACTCACTCGATCGCTGGTGATTGCAGGATCTTCGAGTGCGGCGCGCTTGGTATGCAACATCTGCTCGGCTTCATGGATGCGGCCCTCGATGGCGGCGAATTCCCGGGCTTCGGTATAGGAGAGTTTCTTTTTGGCAGCGGCCCGCGGAGCTTCGTCGCCGGTAGAGCGAGGGTGCCGGTTTCCGTCCGCTGACCTGGCGGCAGCCGTTGCCAACTGCGAGCGCTGCCACGTTTCCCACTGCGAGTAATCGGCAAAACGCTCCGCGCTTCCACGGCCATCGAGTCCAAGAACCACGGTTGAGACGCGGTCCAGCATGAATCGATCGTGCGTGACCAGCACCAGCGCCCCGCTGTATTCCAGCAGGCTCTCTTCCAGAATTTCCAGCGTGGGGATATCCAGATCGTTGGTCGGTTCGTCCAACAGCAGGACGTCTGCGGGCTGAAGCATCAATTGTGCGATCAACACGCGGGCCCGCTCGCCCCCGGAAAGCCTGCCGACCCGCTGATTCAAATTTTCAGCCGAAAAAAGAAATCGTTCGGCCCATGCAGCGACGTGAATCACGCGCTCCTGATAAATCACCGCGTCGCTATCCGGCGCGAGCGCCCGGCGCAAAGTACTGTCGGGATCGAGTTCGCGGTTCTGGTCGAAGTATACGATCCGCAGTCCGTCGGCGCGCCGAATCTTGCCGGATTCTGGCTTAAGGTCTCCGCGCAGCAACCGGAGCAAGGTCGTCTTGCCGCTGCCGTTCGGACCCACCAGTCCCACTCGCATCCCCGACGTGACGCTGAAATGAATGTCTTTGAAGAGCGTGCGGCTGCCGATGTCGTACGAAACGCCTTCAAGCGTGATGAGCTGCTTGGTCTTCCGGTTCGTCGCAGAGAAATCAATTTCCGCGCTGGCGGTGCGGCTGCGGGCGTTCATCTCCGCGAGTTCGCCAATCATTCCGTGTGCTTTATCGATGCGCGCCTTGGCCTTCGTAGCTCGCGCCTTCGGTCCGCGGCGCAGCCATTCGAGCTCGGTGTGAACGCGGTTCTCCAGCGACTCCTGCCGCTTTTTTTGCGCGTGCAGGTACAGTTCCTCGGCCTCCAGGAATGCGCTGTAATTTCCCTTCACGCGGAGCGCTCCATCCTCGTAAGCGCGATTGAGTTCCACCATCTCGTTCGCGACGTTTTCCAGGAAATAACGGTCGTGGCTGACCACCACGCACGCGAACGCCGCGCTCTGCAAAACGGATTCGAGCCACTGAATCCCTGCAAGGTCCAGATGGTTGGTGGGCTCGTCCAGGAGAAGAATATCCGGCGCCTGGACCAGGGCCTCGGCAATGGCAAGGCGCTTGCGCCAGCCGCCGGAGAGCGTCGCGGCGTGGGTATCAAGATCCGTAAAACCCGCGCGGCCCAGCGTTTCGGCAAAACGTGAGGCGCGCCCTGCCTCAGGAACGGCGGTTCGTTCGAGAGCGGTCTCGATGACGGAGCGAATCGTCACGCCCTGAGCAAACTCCGAAATCTGCGCGACGTAGCTCAGCCGCGTGCCCTTGCGAATCGCCACATCCCCGTTGTCCGGCCTGACGCGGCCGATGAGCATCTCCAGCAGCGTCGACTTGCCGGAACCATTCGGACCAATAACGCCGATGCGATCCCCTTCGGAGACCGTAAACGAAATGTTCCGGAAGAGCGGGGTGGCGCCGTACCTCTTCGCCAATCCTTGCGCGCTGATGATCGGAGGCAATTTTCTCGGTCTTCTCCTATACATAGTTTAACCTTGAGAGTCATGGCGACGGAAACTCTGCAGACGGCTGCTTCCGAATCGAGTGAGACTCGTTCTTGATGCGCAAATTGGACGCCTTGGTTCTTGGCGGCGGGGCTGCGGGACTACTCTGCGCCATCGAGGCCGGCAAACGCGGGCGGCGCGTCGCCGTGCTCGAGCATGCCGATCGAGTCGGGAAGAAGATTCTCATCTCCGGCGGGGGACGCTGTAATTTCACCAACATTCACTGCCAGCCGGACAATTTCATTTCCGCGAATGAACACTTCGCGAAATCCGCGCTGGCGCGGTACACGCCCGCGGATTTCATCGCGCTGGTGGGGAAGCATCGCATTCCTTACCATGAAAAAACGCTCGGGCAACTCTTCTGCGACCGTTCCGCACAGGACATCGTCGACTTACTGGAATCGGAGTGCCGGGCGGCGGGAGTGCAGATTTTTCTGCCGAGGCGTATCCGGGAAGTGCAGCGCACCACGGACTTCGTGGTACGCACCGAATCCGGTGAATTTCAATCCCCGGCACTCGTCGTTGCGACGGGCGGACTTTCGATCCCCAAAATGGGCGCAACGCCGTTCGGCTACAAACTGGCGCGCCAATTCGGATTGAAAATCGTGGAGACCAAGCCCGCCCTTGTGCCCTTCGTCCTGGCCGGCAAAGATTGCACCCGGTACTGCGACTTGGCGGGCGTCTCAGCGGAAGTTGTCGCCAAGGCCGATCATCATGCCTTCCGCGAGAAAATGTTGGTCACCCACCGCGGCTTGAGCGGACCCGCAATACTGCAGATCTCTTCCTATTGGGAGAAGGGCCAGTCCATCCACATCGATCTGGCTCCTGATCGCGAGATCACCTCAGCGATTCGCGCCGCGAAGGTGCGCAATATGGCAGCGGCGCAAACGGCTTTTCAGGGAATTCTGCCGAAGCGATTGGCTGAACGTTGGCTGGAAAACCATGCTCCCACCGCCTGGAACAATGATGCTCTGGCGAAACTGGAGAAGCAGGCACACGAATGGGTGATCACGCCTGCGGACACTGAGGGTTACGAAAAGGCAGAAGTGACGGCAGGCGGCGTCGATACCGATGAATTGTCGAGCAAGACGATGGAGTGTCTAAAGGTCAAAGGATTGTTTTTCATCGGCGAGGTCGTGGACGTCACCGGTCATCTGGGTGGATTCAATTTTCAGTGGGCGTGGGCGTCCGGTGCCGCCGCGGGACGCGCGTTATGAAAACAACAAAGAATCTTGAAGCTCGGTTTCTTAAGAAGCCTGCTGCTCCGCGTACGCCACGTATTCTTCGTAGGGCCCCTTGAAGTCCTCGATTTTGCCGCCCTGGAAATGCCAGATGCGCGTCGCGACTTCGTCGATCACGTCGTGGTCGTGCGTGACCAACAGCACCGTCCCGTCGTACCGTTGCAACGCAATGTTCAACGCGTTGATGGACTCGAGGTCGAGGTGGTTGGTGGGTTCGTCAAGCACCAGGAAATTCGGTTTCTGCAACATCAGCCGGCAAAAAATCAGCCGCGCGGACTCGCCGCCGGAAAGCGCCCGCGTCGGCTTCAGCGCGTCTTCGCCGCTGAATAACATCTGCCCCATTAATCCGCGCAACTCTTGTTGTGAGGCAGAAGGGTCGAACTGCCACAGCCAGTCGATTGCAGTCATGCCTTTCGTGATGGACTCGCCGTGATCCTGCGCGAAGTAGCCCACGGCCACTTCATGCCCCCATCTCACCTCGCCGCCATCGATCGGAAACTGCAAGTCCTTGTCCTCGATAAATCCCGGCGCGTTGCGAACCAGCGACTTCAGCAACGTAGTCTTACCGGCGCCGTTGCGGCCCATCAGCGCGATTTTTTCGCCCCTCACCACGCTCGCCGAAAAGCGCGGAATCACCTTCAAGTCTTCATAGGACTTCTCGACGCTGCGAATCTCCAGCGGGTGCCGACCTGAATTCCGCTTCATATCGAATTTAATGTACGGCCGCTGGATGTTGCTTCTTGCCAGTTCCGCAGTTTGCAAGCGCTCGACTTCTTTCTTGCGTGAAGTCGCCTGCGCAGAACGCGTGCCCGCGGAAAACCGCGCGATAAACTCCTGCAACTGCGCGATTTTTTTCTCGCGATTGGCGTTGTCCGCTTCGATGCGCCCGCGAATCTGCGTCTTGGCCACCACCATCTCGTCGTACCCGCCGACGTACATGATGATCGTCTCGTAATCGATGTCCGCGGTGTGCGTGCACACGCTGTTCAAAAAGTGCCTGTCGTGTGAGATGACGATCAGCACGCCTTCGTAGTCGCCAAGATATCTTTGCAGCCAGTGCACCGAATCGAGGTCCAGGTTGTTCGTCGGCTCGTCCAGCAGCAGCGCCGTCGGGTTTCCAAAGAGCGCTTGCGCCAGCAGCACGCGCACTTTCTGCCCGCCTTGCAATTCACCCATCTTGCGTTCGTGCAGTGAAGCTTCCACGCCCAGGCCGTCGAGCAACACCGCGGCATCCGCTTCGGCCGTGTAGCCGCCTTCTTCACCGACGATGCCTTCGAGCTCCCCAAGCCGCATTCCATCCGCATCCGTCAATGCATCGTGGGGTTTGGCATAGAGCACGTCGCGTTCTTCGAGCGCCTTCCACAGCGAGGCATTCCCCATAATGACCGTGTCGATGACGCGGTATTCGTCAAATGCAAACTGGTCCTGCCGCAAAACGCCCATCTTCTTCGGCCGGGTGATCGATCCGCTGGTCGAATCGATCTCCCCAGTCAAAATCTTCATAAACGTGGATTTGCCCGCGCCATTCGGCCCGGTGACGGCGTAGCGGCGACCGGACATAAACGTGCACGTCACGTTCTCGAAGAGGACGCGCGGGCCGAAGCGCATGGTGATGTTATTGACCGAGAGCATAACCCTCTAAGTATAGCGTGAATTTGGCGTTCTCGCTCGACGCTGCGTACAACTTTCTTTGTATGGAACATCCTGAGGAAAAACGCAGCGCTACGCTTACGGCAAACCGAAAGTAAACAGCGCCGACCCCGCAGCGACCGCTACATATTGTTTTCCGTCGATGGCAAAGGACATCGGCGAGGAATACACCGACGCGCCGCACTGGAAGTGCCAGAGCGCTTTGCCGGAAGCGGCTTCGAGAGCGATGAAGTTTCCCTCCGCGTCACCCGTGAAGACCAGTCCCCCTGCGGTAGAAAGCACCCCGGACCACGTCGGCGAAGGATGCTTC
>Ga0209527_1000053_pt1 | contig 21804 bp, 19 predicted proteins | sample JacPinW_OM2H0_M2_FD_187968 | JGI IMG/M metagenome (GOLD analysis project Ga0209527, IMG submission 187968) | Forest soil microbial communities from Algoma, Ontario, Canada - Jack Pine, Ontario site 1_JW_OM2H0_M2 (SPAdes) (version 2) | ecosystem: Environmental > Terrestrial > Soil > Boreal... | reverse complement strand
TGGAAGAGCTAGACGGAGCCGACCGCTTTGCCTTTGAGGAATTTGGTGTCGGCAGCAAGGCCAAAGGCTTCCAGCAGCTTGGCTTGCACTTGTTTTGAGAGGGCGTTGATCTCGTTGAGACCGAAGTCTTGGGGGCTGACGAAATACCTCAGCTGCCTCTCTCCCGCAGGAGTCTCGATAATCCGCAGAACGGTGTCCGCGACTTCCTGAGCATTGCCGGCCGTGGAAGAAAGTGCCGCGTTGACCTTCGCAGGGATCTCCTTGGCAGCACCATACGTAGTAGTGCGAGCTTCGTCGGCAGCCCTCACGGTATTGCCGAAAACAGGAGTCTCATACTGGCCGGGTTCCACAATCACGGATTCAATTCCCTGCGCGGCAAGTTCGTAGCTGTACGCCTCGGCCAGCGCCTCGAGCGCAAATTTGCTGGCGCAATAGAAACCCGCAGAAGGAACAACCACGCGGCCAGCGCCGCTGCTGATGTGCATGAGCACGCCGCTGCGTTGGCGCCGCATGTGCGGAAGGACGGCGCGATTTACACGAACCGGGCCAAGGAAATTCGTGTCCATCAGACGCTGCGCCTGTTCGGTGGTGACGGCTTCCTCCAGCCCCGAAAGGTAGTAGCCGGCATTGTTGATGGCCACGTCGATGCGGCTGGCTTTGGCAATGGCGGCATTCACAGCCCGCTCCACCGAGGCGTCGTTGGTCACATCCAGCTCAAGGACGTGAATGGGCAGTGACTCCTTTTCCGCAAGCGCGCGGATTTCGGAGACATTCTTTGCATTGCGGCCTCCGAGATCACGCATCGTCGCGAAAACCGTGTGCCCTTTGCGAGCCAGGGTTTCGGTGAAAAGTCTGCCGAAGCCAGTGCTCGAACCGGTGATGAGAACCACTTGCTTGGAATTCATGACCATCCCTCCTTATGGCGCTACCGCGAAACCAGCCAGTTTGATGCCGGACGTAAAGCGGTTGGTTACAAGAATGAATCCAGCAGCCTGCTATCCCGCGGCATCCAAACCACTTGCAAATAATTATTGACCTAGGGTACCAAGGTGCTGCCGATATCGGCAGGGTTTGTTTCTGGTTTCTAATTTCTCCGCAGGTGCAATAGAGATACACTCGGTGCCCAAGAACTGGAAACATCCCGTGGTTGCACGCGTCCACTATGCCGCGATCGAACGATAAGCATAGAATCATCGAACATTACGACGTACTCAGTCCTTACTATCGCTCTTTCTGGGGAGAGCATCTGCACCATGGCTATTGGATTCGTGGGGATGAATCCAAGGAAAAGGCCCAGCTTCAGCTCATCGAGCATCTCGCGCAACGCGCACCGGTAAAGCCCGGCGCGGATATTCTTGACATTGGATGCGGCTTCGGCGCCAGCAGTCTCTATTTGGCCAAGAACCATAACGCTGCCGTCACGGGCATAACCATTTCCCCGGTACAGGTCGAAATGGCGGCCAAGGCTGCGGCCAGGGAGCAACTCGATGCCAAGTTTCTCCTGATGGACGCCGAAGCGATGCACTTCGAGAAACAATTCGACCTTCTCTGGTCCGTGGAATCCATCTCCCATTATCAGCGCCGCGAAGAGTTTTTTGCTTCTGCCGCTAAACTCCTGAAGCCCGGTGGCCTCTTCGCAATCACCGACTGGTTCAAAAAAGAAAATCTGACCCCGGTGGAGACCAGGAAATTTATCCATCCAATCGAAAAGGGCATGCTGGTGGAACTGCAAAACATGCGTGACTATGAGCGTTTCCTGACTTCAAACGGCCTGCAAATCATGCATCGCGAAATTCTGAACGAGAATTGCGCCAAGACGTGGGACCTGTGCCTCGATATCATTCGCGACAAAGCGTTTTGGGCGCTTGCCGTGAAACTCGGCGCCGAGTTTGTCTCCTATCTCAAGGCCTTCCAGGCTATGCGCGCAGGCTTTGCTTCCGGTAATTTCGTCTACGGCCTCTTCGTCGCATGCGCCGCATCCAGCGCGAATGCGGCTTCCAAAGCCGGATAGGCGCGCTACTCGCACAAGTGGCATCCACTAGTCTGCTAGTCCGGCTACACACCAGATGAAATTGGTTAGCGCCGCGTCAGTTCCCCCTCTCAAGGCCAATTCGGAAAAATGGAATCCATCAGTCCGCCTGTCCAGTACTCATAAAAGTCTTCGTCGCAGGGCTTCATTACATCGCCGTATTTTTTCTTCGAGTGATTGCCCCAGTGGGGTTTCCTGCCGTCGGCGTCGCAGAAGCCGTATTCATCGGACAGCCCCCAGGAGCTGAACACCCGCCCCGTCTTGCTCGCGACTTTGGGATCCGCGGCCAGTGCGGCTACCGCCCGCCCGGAATACAGCGGCGTCTCGGACTCCTCAAAATTGGGGTCCTTCTTCGCGGCCTCCCGCCAATTGGCTTCGGCTACGCCGAATTGATCCAGCATCACTTCGGAGCGCAGAAAACCCGGCGTAAGCGCAAGTGCCGTCACATTCTTGCGGCGCAACTCACGCGCCATGGCAAACGCCATGCGGATCACGCTGGTCTTCACCAAGTCGTAGAATAAATTCCCGCGGTACTGATACGAATCGCCATCGGTCACTTCCACGATCAGTCCGCCGCTTGATTTTTTCGCAGTTTCGATGAGCAGGGGAGCGGCAAAATGGCTCGTAATGATGTGCGTGTGAAGCGCGACTTCCATCATCTGGAAGCCCTTTGGCAGGTCGAGCTGCCAAAAGGGTTTGCCAAATTCCAGGAGCGAATCTCCACCCCAGATGTTATTGACCAGGATGTCGAGCTTACCTTTCTCCTTCTCGATCCGGGCGATGAGCATCCGGACGGCCTCGCGGTTGGTATGGTCGATTACCGCGGGGATGCCTAGCCCCCCGCGCGCCGTCACCCTCTCCGCCGTTTCTTCAATCGTCTCCAGCCGCATCGAAGCGGTTCGTGCCGATCTCCTGGTTGCCCGAGAACTGCGCCCCGTGCAGTACACCGTCACGCCGGCTTCTCCCAAGGCTACGGCCATTCCTCGGCCGGCCCCCCGGGTCGCACCTGCCACAAGAGCGACTTTTCCGCGCATATCAGGTGGAGTGTAGGAAGAGGGCATGGGTGCCTCCAAGGTTTGCCTCCATACGAGATTGCCCCATCCTAAACTAAATTGGCCGCGTCGCAATGGCCCGGAAGGACCATGGCAGCCAGGGGAAACTTGGTGCAATTCACACAGCGGGAGCAAGAGCGATCTCGGTTGTCACTCATTAGGAAGAGGATTCCAGACGGCGCCACGATGGGTTAAGTTGGACGCGTAACGCGTGCTTACCGGAGAAGTGAAATCGGCGGCCAAAACCCGCAGGCAGATGTCCGGTAATCCGGAGATCAGGGCGAATAGCGAAGCCTGCTTATCAATGCTTCCAGTCGCGGGCGATCTTCCTCACTCACTGCCGTGAACTTCATTCCTAATCCACGACCGGGCTCGGCACGCCGGACTATGGCGTCGGCCCTGATCTGTCCCTCCTGGACAAGAAATTCGAGCTTGGCCGTCGAACCCACTCCCCTTGGCTTCGGGGTCTCGACAAACAGACCACCCAGGCTCAAATTCCGAACCCGTGAAATGTCTTCACGTCCGATACACCGCCAATCGACCCACACGAGGTCGTGCGTTTCGACTCGGGACGTGAATCTCCTCGAATGGAAAACGGCTTGCTGCAACATGTGCCACCACCGCCTGCGGGCTTTCCAGAGATGGCGGAATACAGAAGTACGCAGGACTTGACGGGCGAGAATTTGGGAACGATAGACGTTAGGAAGCTGAGAGCGCCACCGTTAACCCGGTTCCCGCCTCTTAACTGGGGGACGACAGTGGCGAGATACTAGACTCAAGTGGCCGCGATTGCAACATGAAAATTGCTCCGGCGCAAGTCTGGTCTAACCCTCCCAGACCAACCATGGGTTCCGCGGCCCGTAGACGTCCTCAACGTGTTAACCGGAGTAGAATGCTTAATCTAGCAGTAATTCCAATTCTTGTTTTCCTCCATGAAGGCTTGAAGACTTGCCGTTCCACAGCAGCTCGCCGGAGACGCCGGCTGGCAACGCAATGATTGCTTTGAGGTGGGAATGTTCAACCGTATATTCGGCTTCTATCATTCCTTTCGGGTTTGCGACCGCAGCCGAAAGATGTTTGAGCGTTCCTAGATGAGGCGCAACGACGACCTGCGCGAAACCAGGTGTTTTTGGACGAATGCCCGCCACAATGGTCAGGAAATCATAGTTCGGATGCGCGCTCCAGGCATGAGAGTCTGAGCGCGTTGGTTCCGGCTGCTCGGCCCAAGTTGTCAATCCAAGCGATACCATCTCCCGCCATGGTCCGAGCAATTGCAGGTACTGGTTTCCCATTCCCACATGGTCAAGCGCGCGCGCGAGATAGAAACGGAAATAATAAGTGGCTTTGGTGAGGGGCGGCACGGGCCCGGTCGCCGCGTATCCGTCACTCACCGAAAGGATTTTCGTGAGCACATCCTTATGCTGTTCGCGGGGAATCACGTCGAGCCAGACGCCGAGAATGTTTGCGTGCTGGCTGTAATGTTGTTGTGCGGGGGTGTCTGCCAGCAAACCATAGTGCTGATTCCAGCAGAGCTTGTACACCGCTTGGGAAGCGCGCTCTGCGGCGCTGCGGTAGACCCCGGTCCTGATCTTCTCGCCCAATGCAGATTCCATCTCCGCCGCATAGCGTAACGCCTCGATAAATTGCAGCGTTATTACGGAAGATCCGCCATCGTCATCCTGCGGCGGCACGCCGAAACCGAAATCCGTGCCCCAATCCACGAAGGGCCACCAGGGAATCTTCATCAGCAGGCCGTCTGCCCGTTGCCGCTGCAGGAACCAATCCAGAACCTGCCGCGTACCGGAAAGCTGTGCGTGGACGAAGTCAGGATCGGAGCGGTACATCCAGAAATCGTGCACCATTCCGATCCATAGCAATGAGAAAGTCGGGATGATTTGCCTTACGGACGAGGGATACCGGCTGCGAGTGATACCGTCAGGAATGCGGGAATCATTGAAGGCTTGAATGGCCTGGCGCGGCAGCCGGTCATCACCCCCCACGGTATAAGAAATCAGCGCCTGAATTCGAGTGTCCCCGACGTACTGCATTCGTTCGTAGTAGGGCGTGTCCATGTAGGTGTCGTGTGCGTCCAGGCGGGCGGTTCGCCAGCCGGTCTCCCAAATCGGATTAAGCGAATCGTCGTCTGACGCGAAATGTCCGCGTTCTTCGAACGGATAGGCGGTAAACCAGGTCCGGAGTTTCTCAACTTCCAGCGGTTGATCGGCTGTCTCGATATCAAGTTGCACGTAACGCCATGTCTTCCAGCCCAGCGGCATGAACGTGCGGTTCCTGGCGCCGTCCGTGAGGAACTCGTCAAAAATGCCTTGGATGTGCTTGCCAAAGATTTCGTTGCGGTTGCCCTTCTTACCGTTGTCGTTGATCAAGGCTTCGGCGTAGGTGAGGCGAACCGTGGCTCCGCGGCCACTGCTCACAGTCAGCTCGGGATATGCAGTGGTCAGATGAGAGTTATCGATCAAAACCGTGGCCTTTGAATGCGCTGGCACGGTGAATGCCCTCTCTGGAAAACCGGCGGGGGCGTCGATACCTGTCGACCTGACAACTTGCCCGGCAGAAGTCAACGCCATCTCCATACGAGGCAGCGGGTCTGGCACAAGTTGCCAGTTGTTTTCCTGCAGCACTGCACCTGCCGGAGTGGCGTGCCCAATCGGCTGCGCCCTTTTCCAGCGCCCACCGGTCCCGGAGTCGGCGGTGTTCCATCCCCAGTTGAACGCTGCTGCATCGATGCGCTCCGCAGGCTCGGCAACATAGTATTGCCTTCGGACCGCCTCCGGGGTGGGCAGTATTTGAATGCCCTTCTCTTCTTCCACTTCCCACGTTGGATCGGTGTCGGCTGTCCGCTCCGCTTCGCCTTCTCCGTGAAGAAGAAATCCCGTACGATCGCTGATCTGGGCCAGCGGGGTAAGCACGCCAAAATTCCAGACCGCAGCGGCCAAGACATTTCTCCCCGGGTGCAAGAACGGCGCGATGTCATAGGTTTCATATCTCCAATGACCTAAATCGCTTCGCGATGGGCCGGAGTCCACGCGCTGCTGGTTCACATATAAAATGAATTGATTGTCCGCGCTTACGTGCACGACAAAGTGCTCCGGCTGTTGCGCAAGCTCGATCAACTTCCGGAAGTGCAGCACAGACTGGTCGCGTTGTGGGCCGTCTGGGGAGGTGATCCATTGGGCGCTCCACATTTGTTTTTGAAGATCGGTGGGAAGCTGGGCCCTCGCAACTCCCGGTTCGATCAACTGGAATATCGCAGTTACGAGCAGACCCGCCAAGCCTTGGATTTGCATTAGGTTCTCCTCTTTTGACGAGTAAATCGAATTCTTGGGAATCTTTCAACTTCGTTGCTCCAACGTGCAGCTGATGCCGTTCGCGGTGGGAGAAGAAGCGGGCGAGGCAGATTTGTTTCTTGTGGAGGGATCCCAGGACTGGTGCAACAGCCTCCGGCCTCCCACGGTGGACGAACCCACGAAAACGGTGCGGGTTTCCGTGCAGCGACTCGATGATGCACTCGCGGAATTGGACGTTTCGAAAGTCGATTTCATCAAGGTGGACGCGGAAGGCGCGGAGCTGTCCGTGTTGTACGGCGTGATGCGGCTATTGCTGAGAAAGTCGCGGCCAGCGATTCTCGCGGAAGTGCAGGACGTTCGAACGCTTCCATGGGGTTACGCGGCAAGGGATATCATTCAATTGATGGTTCGAATGGACTACCGCTGGTTTCGCGATCGCGGCAAAGGGAGCGCTGTGCCCATTTCCTGCGATCAGGAAACGTACAATGCGAATCTGGTGGCGCTGCCGGCGGAGCGGACGGAGGAGTTTCTCAGTCTGCTCGGGCAGAGGTAGAAGGATCCATCCGCAGCCGAGTGGATTACCGACTTTCGGATGCGCCGTCACCTCAACTAAGGTCGCGGGAGTGACCGAGGGGGTGAAATAATTCCTTGACCGCCAGCGGGGCTGCAGACTTCTCAGAAAGGTTGTAACATTACGAGCTGTAATTCCATCCAAATCTGAACCCCAAGCCGGTATTCAATAACAGCGGAGGTACACTCCACATGACAAGCTTTTTCGTAAATGGAAAGCCAGTGCAGGTCGATGTCGACCCCGCGACCCCCTTGCTGTGGGTCCTGCGGGATTCGCTTGAAATGACCGGCACAAAATTCGGGTGCGGGATGGCGCTGTGCGGTGCATGCACGGTGCACCTCGACGGAAAGGCCATCCGATCTTGCGTTGCGCCACTGTCGCGCGCGGAAGGCAAGCACGTGACTACCATCGAGGGGTTATCGACCAATCTCACGCATCCGCTGCAGAGAGCCTGGATTGAGTTGGATGTACCACAGTGCGGCTACTGCCAGTCCGGGCAGATCATGAGCGCCGCAGTCTTGCTGGCAGAAAATCCCAAACCTACGGACAAGGACATCGATGAAGCGATGGGTGGAAATATCTGCCGCTGTGGGACCTACCCAAGAATCCGCAGAGCCATCCATAGAGCCGCGCAACTGGCGGGTGAAGGGAGGACAAGATGAGCGCTTCGGCGGTGGTGGGGCGGCGGGAATTTATTAGAACCGGGGCGGCGATCGGCGGCGGGCTTCTGGTGAGCTTGCACGCGCCGCTAGCGGGCAGAACGAGTGATGCCTTGGCAGCGGGGGAAAAGGATTTCGCGCTCAATGCGTTTGTGCGAATCGGGACAGACGAGAGCGTGACGGTGATCTCGGCGCACTCGGAAATGGGCCAGGGAATTTACACGTCCCTGCCCATGCTGTTGAACGAAGAGTTGCAGGCGGACTGGATGAAGATCCGCGTCGAAGCAGCGCCGGTGGACAAGGTCTACAACCATCCCGCGTTTGGGATGCAGATCACGGGCGGAAGCACGACTTCTCCTGCGGAATGGGAGCGGTATCGCAAGATGGGGGCGGTCGCTCGCACCATGCTGGTCGAAGCGGCGGCGCGACAGTGGAATGTGGAGGCTTCGAGCTGCCGTGTCGACAAGGGCGTGGTCATTCACGGCGCGACGGGCCGGCGTGCGACGTATGGCTCGCTCGCCAACGCGGCCGCTCAACTGACAGCGCCCGCAGACGTGCCACTTAAGCCTGCGAAGGAGTTCACACTGATTGGCAAGCCGACGCGGCGACTCGATACTCCATCGAAGACCAACGGCACGGCGCAATTCGGCTTGGATGTAAGTGTGCCTGGGATGCTGACGGCAGTAGTGGCGCGGCCGCCGGTCTTTGGCGGAAAAGTGGCGAAGTTCGACGCGAGCGAAACGATGAAGGTTCCCGGCGTGAAGGCCGTAAAGGAGGTTCCGTCCGGCGTGGCCGTAATTGCGGAGCGGTTTTGGCCAGCGAAGATTGGGCGGGACAAACTAACCGTGGATTGGGATCTGGGGCCAAATGCCGCGCTCTCCACAGAACAAATGTTGCGCGATTTTACGGAGATGGCGAAAAACCCCGGAACCATCGCAAAGAAGACGGGTGATCCTGAAGCCGCTCTCAAAACCGCTGCGAAAACAATCACCGCAGAGTACGACGTCCCGTACCTGGCGCACGCCATGATGGAGCCGCTGAACTGCGTTGTCGATTTGCGGGCCGACGGTTGCGAAATCTGGACAGGGACTCAGTTTGAAACCGTGGACCGTGCGAACGCGGCAAATGCGGCTGGTCTGCCACCGGAGAAGGTGCAGATTCATACCACCTTGCTGGGGGGAGGATTCGGCAGGCGCGCGAATCCGGCTTCGGACTTTGTTGTGGAAGCCGTTCACGTGGCCAAGGCCGCCAAAGCTCCGGTGAAAGTTGTGTGGACACGCGAAGACGATTTGAAGGGCGGTTGGTACCGGCCGATGTGGCATGACCGCTTCGTCGCGGGATTAGATGCGAGCGGCAATCCTGTCGCATGGACCCACACCATCGTAGGTCAATCCATAATGCAAGGCACGCTCTTTGAAGCCTATGGAATCAAGGACGGCGTTGATTCCGCGTCCGTCGAAGGCGCGGCGGATTTGCTCTACGGCATCCCCAATTTGCAAGTGGACCTGCACACACCCAAGATCGGCGTGCCCGTGCAATGGTGGCGCTCCGTTGGCCACTCCCACACCGGATTTTCCGTCGAGGCATTCTTGGATGAAGTGGCGCATGCTGGCGGAAAAGATCCCTACGAGCTCAGGCGCACGCTGCTGGCGAATCAGCCGCGGATTCGAGCAGTGCTCGAACTGGCGGCGCAGAAGGCGAATTGGGGAGCGAAGCTGCCGGCCGGAGTGGGCCGGGGCATCGCAACGCATTTTTCTTTCGATAGCTACGTGGCCCAGGTGGTCGAAGCGTCCGTGGAAAAAAATGGGGCGGTGCGCGTGCATCGCGTCGTTTGCGCCGTCGATTGCGGGACGGTCATCAATCCTGACACCGTAAGGGCGCAGATGGAAGGCGGCATCATCTTTGGGCTGACTGCGGCGCTCAAAACGGAGATCACCCTCAAGGACGGAAGAGTACAGCAGGATAATTTTCACGATTATCAGATGCTGCGGATCTTCGAATCACCGGAAATCGAAGTGCATATCGTGCCGAGCAGCGAGAACCCCACAGGAGTGGGCGAGCCGGGTGTGCCTCCGGTCGCCCCGGCACTGGCGAACGCAATCTTCGCGGTGACCGGCAAACGCATTCGCAGGCTGCCAATTCGCGCAAGTGATCTTGCGCACGAGGGAGCGAAATCATGACTACATTCACGGCGAACCAAAAAGACCGGCGCTGGAGAAGCGAACCGGCAATAGTTCGCGTGCTCGCAGTCTTTGCGTTCGGCGCAGTTGCGGCCTTTTGCGTGGCTTCATGGACAGCTCGCGCGGCCAGGCCGGACACAAATGACTCCCACGCGGCCTTCCTGCAGGTCTATCGTGTCCTAACCTCACCCCGCTGCCAGAATTGTCACCCCGCAGGTGATTCGCCTCTTCAGGGGGACGACAGTCATGTGCATCTTCAAAACGTAAGACGAGGCAAGGATGGCCGCGGGGTGTACGGCATGCGATGCGATACATGCCATCAAGCAACGAATCTTCCGGGTGCGCATATGCCGCCCGGCAATCCGAAGTGGGCACTGCCTTCCTCCGAGCACAAGATGGTGTTTGTTGGGCGCTCAGCAGGCGAACTTTGCAAGCAGATCAAAGATCCGAAGCACAATGGGGGACGATCTCTCCAGGACCTGCTCCACCACATCGCGGATGACGACCTTGTCGGCTGGGGTTGGAGTCCGGGGGAAGGCCGCACATTACCGCCCCTCTCACGAGCAGATACGGTGGCGCAGGTAAAAGTTTGGATTGACGGCGGCGCAGCCTGTCCCGAGTAGGTCATCTGACAGCCGGCGATTAAGCTGGCGTGCGGTTCGCGGCACTCCCAAGGCTTTTTTTTGATTTACGGCCCATGGGGGAGAGGAATGGATTCGAACGGATGAAAGTTCTGGTTACCGGCAGCAGCGGACTGATCGGTTCGGAAGCGGTCGAGCATTTCGACCGGCAGGGGCATGAAGTTGTGGGCGTGGATAACAACATGCGGAGGGTTTTCTTCGGCCCGGCAGGCGATACGCTCTGGAATCTGGAGCGGCTGAAGGGTGTGACCAAGCGGTTCACACACGCGGCGCTGGACATTCGCGACCGAACAGCCATCGAAGAACTCTTTCGAACACAACGCTTCGACTTGATCGTCCACTGCGCGGCGCAGCCTTCGCACGATAAAGCGCGAGAGATTCCCCTGCTCGATTTCGAGGTGAATGCGCTCGGCACGGTGAATCTCCTGGAAGCGACGCGCCAGCATTCGCCCGAGGCGGTATTCGTATTTCTGAGCACGAACAAGGTTTACGGGGATGCGCCGAATGAGATTCCGCTTGCAGAGTTGGAGAGGCGGTACGACTACGCGCGGGCGGAAGATTTCGCGGGTGTCGCCGAGACCTGCCGGATCGATCAAACGCTGCATTCGCTTTTCGGCGCTTCGAAAGCGGCGGCGGATCTTGTCGCGCAAGAATATGGGCGTTACTTCAATATGAAGGTGGGGATCTTTCGAGGCGGCTGCCTGACGGGGCCATCGCACTCCGGCGTGGAGTTGCATGGTTTTTTGTCGTATTTGGTGAAGGTCACACTTAGCGGCGGCAGGTATTCCGTCTTTGGCTACAAGGGCAAACAGGTACGCGACAATATTCACAGTCATGACGTGGTGCGCGCGATCGAGGAGTTTGCCGCTAATCCGCGGCCCGGCGAGGTGTACAACCTGGGGGGCGGCCGCGCGAACAGCATTTCCATGCTGGAGGCTATCGAGCGTATCGAGCGGATGACCGGACGCAAGCTGGATTGGCGGTACGTGGACGAAGCGCGCAAGGGCGACCACATTTGTTACATCTCGAATCTAGGAAAATTCCAGAGCCACTATCCGAATTGGAAAATTACACGCGGCCTGGACGCAATCCTCGAAGAAATCATCGCATCGCAACGCGCGCAGTTGGCGCAGGCCACGGCGAGATGAGCTGCGGTCCGTTTTCGTGGGTCGCCCTATCGGGTGAAGGAGATTTATGCACATCCATTTTCTTTCTCTTCTCCTTGGGCTTCTCTTCACTTGGACATCCTACTTGGGCATGCTGGTCCCTTGAGGAATGTGGCGTGATCGTCTTGTCGCAATGAGACAGAACTGCATAGCAATTCTCGGGAAGCAAGATAAGCCCACCGACGCGGTGGAAGAGTATTGCCGCTACCTCGGCGAAGCTCTGCTGGCGCAAGACTTCGAATTGATCATTGAGCGGGTCGCGTGGCCCGAAAGAGGGTGGACTCGCGCGGCGAGCGCGCTGCGACACCGTGCAAAAGGGTGGCACGGAGCGTGGGTTCTGGTGCAATACACGGCGCTGGCATGGTCCGCGCGCGGTTTCCCGGTGCGATTTCCGCGCGTTCTTAGAACTCTCAAAGCCGCCGGTGCCCGCGTGGCGGTGGTTTTTCACGACGTCGAACCCTACGGCGGAACGCGTGTGATTGACGGATTGCGGCGCCGCGCGCAATTGCGCGCCATGCTCGAAGCGCTGCGCCTTTCCGACGCGGCTGTTTTCACCGTTCCAATGAAAAATGTTTCCTGGATCAAACGCCATCCCGGCAAAGGACACTTCATTCCCGTCGGGGCAAATTTGCCCACGGCCAGTGACGCCAACTCTAGAAAGGGCATTTCCATGGGCGAGAAATTGAGCGTCGCGGTCTTTGGCATTACCGGAGGGGAAGCGGGACGAAAGGAAATCGAGAATATCGTCGAGGCCGTTCGATTTGCCGCCTCGCGCGTTGGGAATCTGCGGTTAATTGTTCTGGGCCGCAATGCGCAAAGCGCCGAGGCGGAGCTGACGAAGCGCTTTCGAGATACTACGGTTGAACTCCACGTGCTGGGTGTGCTACCGGGAAAGGACGTGGTGCGCAGTCTCACCGTTTCCGACGTTCTACTTTTTGTGCGCGGACACATTTCCACTCGGCGAGGCAGCGCCATCGCCGGGATTGCCTGCGGCCTGCCGGTGATCGCGTTCGAGGGGCCGGAAACGGCGGCGCCGATCACCGAGGCGGGGTTGGCGCTTTTTTCGCCGCAGAGGAAGGGCGACCTGGGAAACGTATTAGTACACGTTCTGGAGGACGAGCACTATCGTGCATCGCTGGCACAGCGAAGCTGGGTGGCCCAGCGGCAATATTTTTCCTGGCACGCGATTGCCTCGCGTTACGCGGAATTCATGCGAAAAGAGAAGTAGGATGCGTGGGCTCGTAAGCGGCGAACGGAACGCAAGGGATCACCGGCACAAAGCTTCGATCAAGACTTCCTTTTTTTTCTCAGCAAGCGTGGCCAAGGCGTCGAGCGAGGCGAAGTATCCTCCCACAGCGGCCGCGGCCAAAAAGATGAAGGCTTCGGCGGGAAGCCAAAGATTGCCGGTCCAGTTTCCGGTGAAAAGTATCACGGCGGAAATGCCACCCATCAATATCTGCGAGCCAAACGCAACCAGCGCGGCCATGCCGGATTGACGCTGGCCGCGCATCTGGCCGAATTCCATCTTGCGTGGAAAGGTGATCGAGGACCAGTTCGCAATCGTGAGCTGCCCCACGATGGTGAAAATGATCGCGGCGCAGGTAGCCACCAGCATGTGGGCCGAAGGCAAGCCGACGCGCCACGCGAGCATGGCCAGGGAAAGCGTTATTTCCACCGCGAGCACGGAGACGAGCATCAGATTCTTGCCGAGAAATACATCGCGGAAACGCAACGGCGCGGTGAAGTAGGTCTGAATGCCGCGGCCCTCATAGGCAAAGCTGTTGTAGGCTGGCGCCATCAGAATCAGGATGAGGTAGGCCATCATGCCAGGGAAAAACATCTCTGCGGAGACGCCCTTGCCACCCACAGTCGGGTGCCTTCCGGAAAAATTCATGCTAAAGATCAGTATCAGCAGCGGGGGCATCAGCAGGCTGAGATAGGCAAAACCGTTGCGAGTGAGATAGCGGAATTCTTTGCGAACAATCGCAGCCACCGGGGGCGAAAGCAAACTCAAGCGATCAGGACCGTCATCTGTCGCCGGGATAGAACGGACGGCGGCGCGTGCCGGCGCCGCGGTTTCACTGAGCTCTTCGCCGCGATATTGCGCAGAAAAGCGCCGCCACAAGAGAGCGCTGAAGAAAAACAGGTAGATCAGGAGAACAGCCGAACTTAGCAGAAATTCCGCGGGTCGCAGCCGGGTGATTGCAGCAAGGGCGCCGCCCGCAAGCGAAGGCGGGAACCATGCCAAGTATGGAAGGAGGCGCTGGAATGCCGGTCGCGCCGAAGCGCCGTAACGCTGCATCAGGGGCGAAAGAAAATTCAGCGAGATCATGGAGAGAACAAATAGGCCGAGGAAAAGTTCACGGGTGCGGCGCCGGGCGAGCAAGCGCTCCAGCCAGGAGCCAATAAGACGTTCAAGCGTTACGTTGAGCACCATAAACACAGCAACGATCAGCAGCATGGCCGGCAACACGCCTGGTTTGGCAACCGTGGCCCCGGCGGTCATGGACAGCAGCCAGCAGACCGACGCGAGCGCCGAGAAATCGGCGAACCCATATGCCAACCCAATGATGTAGAACGCGCGGAGGCTCAGCGGAAACCGCAGCAGCGTGCGGAAATCAAAATTCGCCCCGAAGCCCGCCACAAAAACAGGGAAAATCTGCCAGAAAAGAAAAATGCCCCAGAAAAGCAATGCCATCCACTCCAGGCGGCCTTGGGAAAGAAAAGCGTAGGCGCCTGCATAAAAGGCAAAACTCAATCCGGTAACTAAGATGCCGCTGAAGACACCCACAAAGATCAGGCCGATCAGATCGAGGCGATTATTTTTCTTACGCAGGCCATTCCGCAGGATTCGCCAGCGAAGTCCGGCAACCAGGCGGATCTGCTCGAAGATGCCGACGGACCGCGTCACATCAGCCACGAAAGCTCCTCGAGTTGCGGGCGTTCCGTGCCGTCCTGGCCAAGGATCGAAAGGAAAATTTGCTCCAGTGTGGTCTTGCTTCCTGCCTCGCCGGAAATCCCCGCGCGCAATTCTTCCAGCGAACCCTGCGCGACAAGCCGCCCCTTATGAATGATGGCTACGTGACTGCACAGACGCTCGACAATTTCGAGGACGTGGGAGGTCAGGAAAATTGTTGTGCCGCGTTCCGTCATGCGCGCCAGCAACGCCTTCAACGCGCCCGCCGCGAGTGCATCCACGCCTTCGAACGGCTCGTCGAGAAACAGAATGCGTGGCCCGTGAATCACGGCGGCGGCAAGAGCAAGTTTCTTTTGCATCCCGTGCGAGTAGTCCGCAATCAAGGTCTTGGGCCGATCGGCGAGTTGCATGAAATCAAGCAGTTCCTCTGAACGGCGCTGGGTTGTCGCGCGGTCCAGACCGTACATCCGGCCGACGAACTTCAGATACTCTGAGCCCGTCAAGCGCTCGAAAAGTCCCATGCCTTCCGGCACAACGCCGATCTGGCGTTTAACTTCAACCGGTTTCGAAGCAAAATCCACGGCCAGAAGCTGCATACTGCCGGAGGTCGGCGCGAGCAAGCCGGTCAGAATCTTGATGGTCGTCGATTTTCCCGCTCCGTTCGGTCCTAGAAAGCCGAAGAATTGTCCGGCCGCTACCTGGAGATCGACGCCGTCGACTGCAGTGAGGTTCCCGAATTTCCTTGTCAACTTTTGCGTCTGAATGGCCATTTCCGGCATCGCAACTCCCCTTCCGGCGTCAAAAGTGAGAAGCAAAACTCTAGCACGAGTCGTGTTGATCTTTGGACAAAGCGCGGAGAATTGCCGGAGAAGAAAATATGTCAGGAGGGCTTTTGCGGGGGTGTGGAGGCGTTCGCTAGGTGCAATTCCTTAGCCGGGAAGGCCGCCAAAACAGCAGGCAATTCCACGCGGAAAACTGCACCGCCTTCCTGCCGGTTGTAGCAAAGTATTTTTCCACCGTGCTCTTGAACGATACCGAAGCAAATGCTGAGGCCCAGTCCCGTGCCCTTGCCAACCGGCTTCGTCGTATAGAAAGGATCGAAAACGCGATGCGGGTCCTTGAGGCCGGGACCACTGTCGGAGAACAGGACGACAACGTTGCCGCGGTCGCGGATCGTTTTGATCGTCAGAACACCGCCCGTGGCTGCTTCCATGGCTTCCAAGGCGTTGCTGATAATGTTGAAGAAAACCTGCATCAACTGATTCCCATCTCCGCGCACGCCGGGAAGAACGGACTCAAGTTTCAGCTCGATGCGGGACGTTCCGGAACGAAGGTCGAGCGCGCGGAGCTGCACTGCATTGTTCACCACGGTGTTGATATCCAGGAGCGTCCGCTCGGCCGGGACCTGGCGCGCGAAGCTCAGCAGATTGCCGACCAAAGTTTTTGTGCGGCGCGCCTGATCGCGGATTTTTGCGGCCGTGGCGCGCGCTTTTTCTGGAACGGTTGGATCGTCGGCAAGCAAGTCGGAAAAACCGAGGATGGCCGCGAGCGGGTTGTTAATTTCGTGCGCAGCGCCGGCGGCAAGCTGGCCAAGAGAAACGAGTTTTTCGGATTGCACCATCTGCGCTTGCAAGCGCTTCAAATTCTCAATCGATTGTTCAGAGCGTGCCAACAGCCGGGAGCGGTCCTTATCGGCCAGGTGGGTGCGAAGAAAAATGAGCAGGGCGAGCGGAACCGAAGCGATCAAAGTTGCCATGAGGCGGAAATCGCGGACTTCCAGGCTCTCGTGACCAAAGCGGAGCGTATAGATCGCGAAGATGGGAAGGGAAATCACGGCGGCCATGGCAAAGCGCGCAGGCCAAACACTCTCATCGAGGGTGGAGTCCGCATCGGAGTCAAAGGCATTTCCGGAAGGAGCATCCAACTTGTCCCGATATTGATACGCAATGACTCCGGCCAAGGCGAACCACAGGAAATTGGAGAGGAGGGGAAGGTCGTACAGGCTGCCGGTGTAGTACCGTTTGTTGGCGATAGCCACATTGATCGTAAGCGAGGAGAGCAAGTAGGCGGCAGAGGCGCCGAAGAGGTTGGCATACACAACCCGCCAGGCTCCTCGCGATCCCAGCCAAAGGGCGCCCCAACCGGCCACGATCACCATGTTCTGAATGTTGGCCAGCAGGTTGTAGTTGTAATTGTATTGTTCGACGGAAGGCGAAGCATACAGCCACGGCAGAACCGCAAAGGCATAAAGATATGTCCACCAGATGAACAAGAGCACCAAATCCAGATATCCGAAGCGCAACTGGATTTCTCCGCGCCGAAGATGCGGACGCAACGCCAAAGCCGCCATCATCGGAATCCCGCGCAGAAAGAAAACGATGTCTCCTCCGTTTAAATCGGGGACGGATTTGTGAATGTAGACTTCATAATAAGTCCACTGGAACTGGCCGATCATCCAAAGAGTGCAGCTCATGGCGATCAGCATCCAGAAGAGGTTCCGCCGCCAGTGGGGCGTACCTGCATTCAGAAGCAGGCCGGCATTGGCCAGGAGTGGAACGAGGCACTGCACGAGATTGCCGAAGGTGCTAAGCGGCTCCGAGCCGGGCTTTAGCGACAGCGACACAGTTGAGTAGATGACAAGGATGAAGAACCAAGTCCCAATCATCCAGGCGATTCTGCGGGAGGAAGACATACTCTAAGTATTTCCAGTGTAGTCGCGCAGGGCAGGGATGCGTTCCGGCAATCACTCCAGCTTGGCCTAAAGATAAACGAAGGACGAGCAGCAACCACTCGGCGGCGCGACTCGTAACTCAAACTTGCTGGCGGAGGAGGGGGGATTCGAACCCCCGAGACCCTTTCGAGCCTAACGGTTTTCAAGACCGCCGGTTTCAACCGCTCACCCACTCCTCCGTTTTTAATTCTAGCGCACTCTATGGGTTAGAGGGCCATTTGTGACAGTTGAGGGTTTCGACTGCTGCATTTTGGTGCAACTGTCACCAAATTGTCACCAAAACCCACAAGCTTTGCGACTGCCGCCTTTTTCGAGTCAAGATTTGAATGCGTATAGCGCATGGTTAGGTGACAGTCGAATGCCCGAGCAACTGTTGGACCGTCACAATATCCACGCCTCGATCAATGAGGCGCGACGCGAACGTGTGGCGCAGTGTATGCCAGGAGACATCGGAAATGCCTGCCTTCCGGCACGCAAGAGCAAAGCCTGCTTTCAGGTCAACAAACGGCTTGCCGGTTTCGTGGTTGGAGAGAGCAGCAAGATTTCGATGTAACGAAGCAACTGGGACGAAACGCCGCCCACTTCCTTCGTTGCCTTACGCTTTCCGTGCCGATCGTATTCGCTCCCTTCGAGTGGCGCGAGAAACTCCGCGTAGAATCCACCGCCTTTTCCGTAGTGGTAATGGGTAGCCGGCGGACGATCTTCCCCGATGAACTCCTCTTCAAACCCGGCTTCCAGCAGGCGTTTCCGTACGGTCGATTCTTCTTTTTTCAATTTGGGCGGTACGGCGACATCTCCATCGAGTGTCGTCAGCGGAAGATCATCGAGCTTTCTCGCACGTGAGTCGAGACGATACAAACGATGCGCCCATCCCCCGACGAGAACGACCTCGCCGAGCCAGGGATCAAGCGCAGCAATGAATTTCGAGAACGCTTCGAGTTCGGGATCCTGTTCGCTCATGGTTCGGACGACGCAAATGCGGAAGACAGAATTTTTCTCCAAATAAGATCAGCCTGCTCCTTACCTCGGGACCGATGCTGTCCGACGTCAAGCCAGACCTGGAGAATATCACTCACCGGCACATCATCTTTCCTGACAACTCCGCGAAAAACGCTCTCGCGGTTCCCTGGAATGCGCACGAAGAGATCCGCTTCTTTTTCCTCGGCCTCCCCTGAAAGGCCCAGGTCCTTCAGAACTTCCGTGTTCAAACGCTCCAGATAAAGATATGGTTTCACCCCGTGCACAAACCCGATGCCGAGCGCCTCGGCCGCTTCGAACAGCCCGAGGCACAATCGCGGCCGCGGCGACGAAAACTGATCGGCCAGATTCGAAAAGGGCACGCGTTGGTCAGACTGATAGGAACGAAGTGCGCTCCTAAGTGCCTTTTTGCCCCGGTGAAGCACCCAACGCATCGGGATTTCCAGAACACGTCGCTGGCTCGCAGCAACCCACCGGTTCATCAATTCTCTCACTCGAACTAGCCGCAATACTCCTGGTCCAGACTCGAGAAAGCCTTCTTTCGAGAATTCCTCGACGAAACGAAATGCACTCATCACTGAAACACCAGCTGCTTCCGCCAGTTGCGATGCTCCCTGATAGCGGCCTCTCGGGGCCGACAGATACACATCGGGAATTCGAGGCGCGATAAGGACCTTGAGCATCCATTGATTCAAATCGGAAAAGAGCTGCGGCGCGCGTACTTTCGGCGGACGGAGATCGCTCTGCGGACGCCTCGCCGAACTCAGCGACTCCAGCCCCTGGCCTGCGAACAACCGAAGACCTTCAAGATCCAACACTCCAATTGCGACTTCGGGCGCACGTTCTCGTACAAATTGCTTCGCTTCCTCGGCAACGGAATCCGGAATACGGTTTGCGCCCACAATTGCGAGGGGGACCGGATGGCCGGGGATGACTCGGGAATAATGGACTGCTTCCAGTGCGGCCTGCGAGAGCAACGGAATCACCCGGTCCTTGCGTCCTTCCGAAGCCCGTTTCAGTTCTACGACTAATTTCTTTCCGTGCCCCGACACGAGGAAGTCGGGCGCAACATTCTTCTCGCGGGGCTCTTCGAGGACCTTCCAGCCGTCCTCACGGAACAGGTTGGCCACGATCCGCCCGAATTGGGCCTCGTTGTCGACCGATGGATTTGGGTGATGGCCTGGCATAGATCTACCACGGCCATGGTAATTATCATGGCCATGTTAATTAACACGGCCATGATATACGCTTAGGGGGCCCGAGCGTCAACCTGGTTTATCGAACTATTCCAAAGTCTTGATGTCGACGGGCGAAGTTTGCAATGCCGCAAATGGAGAGCAGGCTTGATCGTCGTTAAGAGGCCCGCCCGGAAGGCATCCATGTTTGAATGTAGACCACAAACGGTTTTCGGGGTGCCAAACAAAGGAGTTTAGTGTTATTGTTGATCTGCAGCTCGTTTTTTAGTGTTTTTGGATGATATTTAGTGAATTTTGTAGTATAACAGCTTAGTCGATTTACTCAAGATACGTCGTTTCTTAGTGATGCAGAATAATATTTAGTGGTTTTGGATTTAAAATGAACAAGGAAGCCGGTCTAATTGGCTTATCGAGGCTGGTCGAAGACCTGGGATTAAGGGTACCCGCACCGACAGTCTGCTCCGAGGCGGTTCGGGGGGCCCGGCGAACCAAAATCTCGGGTGATTCGATTCTCGAGCAATATCCGTTGTCTTATGCACCAACGGACCTGCTCGGACAGCTCCGGTTCGCAATGCGCTACGAACCGGTGGACGTCGGGGTGATCGCTGCGGCGTTCCAGAAGATCCCGCGAGAAAACGTGGAGAAGTGGGTGCGGTCGGAATACATCGGGAAATACGTGCGTCGGGCTTGGTATTTGTACGAACTCTTGACCGGGAACATTCTTGATGTGCCGGATGTGCCTCCGACGAATAACGTGCTCTTGTTAGACCCGGCGTTGCATGTAACGACGACGGGGACGCGAATCCGACGGCAGCGAGTGATCGATAACCTCCTGGGGAATCGGGACTACTGCCCGACCATACGGCGCACCGACGCTCTCAACGCTGCGATGGCGCGAGGCTTGGAGACCGAAGCGAAGAAGATTGTTGAGGATTGCGACCCGATCGTCCTAAGAAGAGCGGTTCACTATCTGTTCACGAAAGAAACGAAATCCTCGTTCGCAATCGAAGGGGAGAAACCGAGTTCAGAACGGACCGAACGGTTTGTGCGAGCTCTGACCCACGCTCCGGAATTCGATACTTCGAGCAAGGCCGCGTTTGTGGAACTGCAAAATGCGATCGTGGACACTCGCTATGCGCAGAAGGATTGGCGTACCGGACAGAACTACGTTTCGGAGACGGGACCTAACTATGTGGAATTGGTTCACTTCGTCTGCCCGAAACCGGGAGACGTGGGTTCCCTCATGGACGGATGGATGCGCATGGTGGCTCGTGTCGAAAAGGATCGTGTGGATGCGGTATGTACGGCCGTTCTCACGGGATTCGGTTTTGTCTTCGTGCATCCATTCGAAGATGGCAACGGGCGCATCCATCGCTTCTTGATGCATCACAGCCTGGCGAAACTGGGCTACACGCCTCAAGGCATCGTCTTCCCGATTTCGGCCGTCATGCTGCGCAACCTTGCCAAGTATGACAAAGCGCTGACGGCATTCTCTGGGAAAATCGGACCTCTTATTGAATACCGGATGGATGAGGCGCAGCGGATGACAGTCCTGAATGAGACAAGGAATCTGTATCAATATTTCGATGCAACTGCGCAAGCCGAATACCTCTACGAATGCGTGGCAGAAACCATCGAGAAGGATCTGCGTGAAGAGATCGGATTCATTCAAAGACACGACCGGGCGCTCGATGAAACCAAGGAAATTGTGGATATGCCCGACAAACGTGCATCGTTGCTCGTGCGTTTGATCATGCAGAATAAAGGTCGGCTGGCACAGAATAAGCGCAATCTGTTTTCTGAAGTGACGGATGAGGAGCTGGTGAAGATAGAAAAGGCTATCGGAGCGGCGGCGGGCTGACACCGACTGTACGGCTGAAGATTTCGTGCGAAGAGCGAGCCGGTGCGGTTGTGGGAATGAGTTTATGTCAAACGAAGATCGCCCGACGATGCGAGGGCCTTATGAAGCTGCGCGAGACGTTCGGCAGTTGGAAGTTGCGGGTTAGGAACCAGTTGGAGGTCCTGCGCCATGATTGTGGTGACTTGTTCCGTCGCGATCGCCACAAGGCCCGACTGCGGTACGGTCGCTACGAGCAAAAGCACCGCCAAGGTCACTAATACCGTCAGCAGCCTCCACATGCTCATGGTCGTTTTGTTCGATGGCGAAAACATCTCGTTAGTAGGCTATCGGCCTATGTTTCCGAAGTCTATGGTGACCTCAGCAACTCAGGCGAACTCGTGCAAATGCGCATCGAGTTTGATGTCGCGTAAGCGGCAGGTTTGCAAATCGGCGATACAGTCGCAATCTTCGCGCAAGGGCCAATCGGACTTTGCGCCACAGCTGGAGCCAAACTAAAGGGAGCGAGCCTGATCATCGCG
>Ga0209527_1000052_pt1 | contig 21991 bp, 19 predicted proteins | sample JacPinW_OM2H0_M2_FD_187968 | JGI IMG/M metagenome (GOLD analysis project Ga0209527, IMG submission 187968) | Forest soil microbial communities from Algoma, Ontario, Canada - Jack Pine, Ontario site 1_JW_OM2H0_M2 (SPAdes) (version 2) | ecosystem: Environmental > Terrestrial > Soil > Boreal... | reverse complement strand
CACATCGATAGCGCTTCTGCGGCGAATACGCGCGGCGGGCCGAACTGGTCGGCGAATGCGATTTATCGCGGCTTGACCATTACGAGTGGCGCGATCGCCGAACCCTATTTGGAAGGACAAGTCCACGCAGATGGGCTTGTGCATGACCTGCTTGAGGGCGCAAACGTCGGCGATGCGTTTCTGCGAAATGTCGCGTGGCAGAAATGGATGCTGATCAGCATCGGCGATCCGCTGTATCAGCCAAAATTCTTGCAAAGCACCTTTTAGCCACGAGCTGAGCCTCGCCACAACCTGGGAGTAAATCGCCATCAATTGCGCGGAATTTCTTGCAGCGAAGCTGGCATCGTGGCCATTGTGTTCCATCGGCCTGGGTTATCGGCCGATCGGCTGTGAGCCGGAAACGCTAAGTATTTCTGCGATTCTTTTTGCGGCGTCGCCCTTTCCAAACGGATGGCTATCCAAATGTCCTGGATGTGCGTTTCTCGCCGCGTCGACGATGCGGGTCGCGCTCATGCCTGCGAGGGTGTTCCAGCCAGTTTCCACCGTCTCGACCCACTCTGTTTCGTCTCGCAAAGTAATGCAGGGCACTCGGAAGAAAAATGCTTCCTTCTGGACGCCGCCGGAATCCGTTAGCACAACCTTCGCTTCCGATTCAAGCGCGAGCATATTTAGATAAGAAACCGGTTCGATTAGGTGAAGATGTGCCCGGTCTGCAGGCGCGCCGTGCCGGAGCACCATTCCGGATTCGAGTATCTTTCGCGTCCGCGGGTGAAGCGGCAATACGATCGGCAAATCCAGAGCAAGCTGATTCAGCGCTGAGAAGATCCCGTGAAGGCGTTCCGGATCGTCGGTGTTTTCGGCGCGATGAATGGTAGCAAGCACGTACTGCTTGGGCTGAAGATTCAGCTTTTGCAATAGATCGGCTTTTTTGCGCGCGATATCGCGGTAGAAGAGCACGGCATCGTACATGACATCGCCAACGCGATGGATTCCTTCGCGGATGCCCTCGTTGTGCAGGTTCGTGTCTGCTGCAGCCAGCGTGTGAATACCACGACTACATATCGCACGATATGAACCTGATTGTCGCCGATCCCAGGGAGCGAGAGCGCCCGTGGCTTCACTACATTCGCAAACTCGAACTGAATAAGGCGGCAGACTTTCTGAAAGCAACTCGCGGAAGGCGCCTTCTTGAAATCGGCGGAGGTGACGGTTTCGTTGCACACGAACTGTCCAGTCTAGGATTCGATGTAGAGCATCGACCTCGCTCCACGTTCTCCTTAGAGTTATCCAGTCCAATACGGCGATCCAACAAATCTTCCATTCGAGGACGGGAGCTTTGATGTGGTCATGACTTGCCAAGTGCTGCAGGAGATCCCCTGGACACGTACGTTTAGCGAGATGAGGCGGGTACTGAAGCCCGATGGCGTTGCTATTCACATCGTGCCGACGACCCAGTGGTCACTGCTGTCAAATTTCCGGCATTTCCTGTTACTCCCCGCGTTTCTGTTCAGATCTCTCTCGCGAAAATTAACAGGTGGCGATTCGCGCCCCCGAGCTGGGGTGAATCCAAGTAATGTCACGGATTCAGATGTCTCGAAGGGCGATAGGACCAAAGAACGCTGGACACCCAAGCAGCGTGTCAGATGGATGTTTCTGCATCCGCTCGGTTTTCACCCCAGTTTTTTGCATGAGATCGTCCTGTTCTCGAGTGGCGCTTGGATCAGGCTCTTTCGGCGCAATCGATTCCGTGTCCTAGCGAGCACGCGCGGACCAATCCTCGCCTCGCGGCGCAGATCTCCATCTTCCGGCAGTCGCAGGCACTGAAGGGTTGCTGCTTCCGTGGATGGCACAATTACTCGATAAGCGCGTTCGCCATCCAGTTGCTCCAACCGTGCCAGGAAGTCGTCCGCAAAATCGTGCACAAGCCGGCGCTCGACATACCGGGAGCGAAATGCAAGGCAATCCCGCGATTCAGCGACAGCATCCGAGCGGATTCCGGAACGCCCGAGTGACTGAATGGCCTCGACTGCCGCACGCGGACAATCAAGGATCAGGGAATAGCCGGTTCGGAAATTCAGTGGAATAACTCCGGGAACGTCACTTCGTCGTCGATCGTCTCAAGCGGTGAAAATTCAGGCACTGCTACAGGCTCAGACGTGAGCTCCTGCGCCAATCTTTGCGCGATGAAAGCGAATACAACATAGCCGTAAACGAACTCTCGGAAAGCAAAACCTGTGGTGAATCCCTGAATGACAATGGCCACCAGACAGCAGAAAATGCCGTTGCTGACAGCCCAAAGGTACCGGGTGTCGCCCGGATCAGGCGAACTGAGGCGGCGAGCTTTTAGCGCGCTCCAGAGTCCGCTTACCAGCCATGCGATGTAAAGCATCAAGGCTGGCACACCGGCTTCCGATGCCACCTGAAGGTAGGCGTCATGCTGTGAGTTGGTCGCGTAGTCGATAAAATTGTCGGGACCTATGCCCAATACGGGATTTTCGTGGGTTAGTTCTATGGCCTGATGCCACAGCTGTAACCGCTTGGTTGCAGAAGCATCCTCTTGATACGTCAGAATGGTTCCCAAACGCATCCAGTATGCCGTCGGGGCGGCAATCGCAACGATGATTACGAGGACGAGCACCATAATCGACGACCAAACCTTGCTCTTGCTCATGAACCACATGCAAATGAGGCCGACGGCTAGGCCCATCGAAGCTCCGCGCGAATTGGCGCGGAAAAATGTGTATCCGCACCCACTGATCAGTGTCAGCAAACCGATCCGCTGCCACCATTTGTGATGGAAGCCCAGAAGAGCGAGGGCCATAAGAATCGAAAGCACCATCAGAAGCGCGAGAAAATTACTGTTACCAAAATTGCCGGCGCCCCGGGCTATCGCAGCACGCTCGAAGTGCTCGTGCCCGATTTGCTCAAAAATGTTGCCGGGATTTCGTATGAAGTGCTCCGCGACGTACGCTCCGCAACCCAGCAACACCAACATGTAATATTCAAGACGTTTCGCGGAATTCAAAAGGGCAAACATCACCAGGCACAGGAAGACGATGGTGCCAAAATCGTACAACCGATTGCGGGACAAAAATGTCCAGCCGTTATCGAGCGCCGAGGCGAACAACGCCCCGGCTCGGTCGCCCTGGGCCAGGGACAGGCGTTCGCCGGAGGCGTGCCATCGCGCCAGGGCCAATCCACCGAAGTTCGATCGCGGGCTCGTCGGGGCCCCGGCAAGACGCCTCACATACAGCAGAGAGTCTCCCTCGAGGGCGACGACCGCGTCGGCGATCGCTCCGTCGACAAGGAGCTGCTCGCTCACCGGTCCGGATCGAGTCGCCAGCGAAACGATGCTCGACCCCGTCAACACCGGGCCGAGCAGCTCCTTTTCCTCCAGCCGAGCCAGTAGCCGCGCGGCGGCCGCAGTCTCGGCGACCGGTATCGGGGCGAGGCGGCGGCCCGCCTCCTGCGCCACGAGCGCCAGCTCGAGTAGACCTCCGTCGCCGCCGCCGCACTCCGAGGGCACACCGATGCCGAGCGCTTCGGTCTGCGCGTAGCGCTGCCACAGGTCCATGTCCAGGCCCGACGACTCCGCGGCCCGGACGCGTTGCGGCGTCGATTCCTTTCGGAACAGAGCTGCGAAAGTCTCGCGGACCGCACGTTGCTCTTCACTCAGCCGCAGGTCCACACCAGATTCCTCCACGTCCGAGGGCTCGACGACAACGGTGGGATTGCCGTCGCGAAACACATTACTCCCGACGGAGTTGACGCATGCAAAAAAATAGCGTCATGTTCTCTTCTCACGCACTCAATGTTAGAGTCAGGCGCAGTAGGCCCGCCACACTGAGGAGGAGCTCGATGGCACAGAAGTTGGGTTTTCCGGTCTTCGACGGCGACAACCACATGTATGAGACCCGCGACGCACTAACCAAGTTCCTGCCGCCCGAGTACCGCGGCGCGATCCGATACGTGGAAGTCGACGGACGCACGAAGATCGCCACCCTAGGGCAGATCAGTGACTACATCCCGAACCCCACCTTCGACAAGGTCGCCGCCCCGGGAGCCCAGGAGGACTACTTCCACAACGGCAACCCCGAAGGCAAATCGCATCGCGAGATCCTGGGCAAGGCGATCGAGGCAACCCCCGCGATGCGCGAACCGGCGCCCCGACTGGCGCTGCTCGACGAACAGGGCATCGACAAGTCGATGATGTACCCGACGCTGGCCAGCCTGGTCGAAGAGCGGTTCCGGGACCACCCCGAAGCGACGCACACGATCATCCACGCGCTGAATCAGTGGTTGCACGAGGCCTGGTCCTTTAACTACAAGGACCGGATCTTCACCACGCCGATCATCACCCTGCCGATCGTCGAGAAGGCGATCGAGGAACTGAACTGGGTGGTCGAGCGAGGAGCACGGGCGGTCCTGATCCGGCCGGCCCCGGTTCCCGGACTGCACGGCCCGCGCTCGTTCGCACTTCCCGAGTTCGACCCATTCTGGAAGCGAGTCGTAGAGACCGGGGTGCTGGTGGTCATGCACGCCTCGGACAGCGGCTACTCCCGGTACGCCCACGACTGGGAAGGCGCCGGGGAGTTCCGGCCTTTCCAGCCCACGCCTTTCCGCTCGTACTACACCCTGGCCCGTAACCCGGCGGAGGACGCAGTGGCGGCCCTGGCGTGCCATGGTCTCCTGACCCGTTTCCCGGAGCTTCGCATCGCGATGGTGGAGAACGGAACAACCTGGCTGCCAAGGCTTTTCGAGAACCTTAGTGACATTCACAAGAAGATGCCGCAGCTCTACGGAGAGGACCCGTTGGAGGCGATCCGGCGTTGCGTCTACTTCAATCCGTTCTGGGAGGAGAACGTGGCCGAGCTCGCCAAGCTGGTGCCGATCGACCACATCCTCTTCGGCTCGGACTACCCGCATCCCGAAGGCCTGGCCGAACCGCTCAGCTACGCCGATCGCCATCCCGAACTGGGCGACGACGAGGTCGCGATGGTGATGGGCGGCAATCTGTCGAACTTGATGCGGGTGCGCGCCTGATATGTCGACGGATCAGGATGCGTCGTCCGCCACGAAAGCACGTGAAGACAGCACCCCGGTGGACTTCAACCCGTACTCGGATGTCTTTTTCGACGATCCGTATGAGACCTACCGGTGGATGCGCGACGAGGCACCTGTCTACTACAGCGAGCGATGGGACTTCTACGCCCTGACCCGCCACGAGGATGTTGTTGCCGCCCACCGGGATTGGGAGACATTCAGCAGCGCGTACGGGGTGACCTTGGATGCGCTGTCGATGCGGCAACGGTTCAGCACCAACATGTTGATCATCATGGACCCCCCGGAACATGAGCGGCTGCGCAAGCTGGTGCGGCAGGTGTTCACCAAGGCGGCGATCGCCAATCTGGAGCCGCTCGTGGTGGAGGTGGTGATCTCCTACATCGACGCGCTGAAGGATAGGCAGAACTTCGACGTCGTGGCCGACTTCGCCGCTCTGTTCCCCGTCGAGATCATCTCCTCGATGCTCGGCGTCCCAGCGGGCGAACGACAGCAGATCCGGTTGTGGACCGACGGATTCCTGCACCGGGAGGAAAACAACCCGTTCGCCACGGAAAGTGGTGTGGCAGCTTCGATGGCGATGGCTGAGTATTTCCTTGAACTGGCGCGCGAGAAGCGCCGCAACCCCGACGACCTGATCATCGGCAGGCTGCTCACCGCCACCTACGAGGATGACGCGGGGGTGACGCACCGGCTCAGCGACGACGACATTGCGACGTTCGCGGTGCTGCTTGCGGCGGCCGGTAGTGAGACCGTCACAAAGCTGGTGGGCAACGGTGTGATGGCCTTTCACCGAAACCCCGACCAGTGGGAGCTGGTGCTAGCCGATCGGGCACTGATCCCGGGCGCGATTGAGGAGATGCTGCGACTCAACCCCCCCTCGCAGTACCAGGGACGCTTCGCAACCCGCGACGTCACACTCGACGGCGGCACGATTCCCGCGGGATCTCCGACGTTGTTGGTGACCGGCGCCGCGACACGCGACCCGCGGGCATACGAGCGGCCCGATGCGTTCGACATCAGGCGAGGCGGGGCCACCACGTTGGCGTTCGGTTACGGCTCGCACAGCTGCCTGGGCTCCTGGCTCGCGCGACTCGAGAGCCGCGTCGCCTTCCAGCAGCTCCAAGAACACTGGCCACGATTCGACGTCGACACGGACGGCCTGCGCCGTGTCACCATGTCCAACGTGGCCGGCTACTCGCACATCCCCATCCACGTCGGCTGATGGCCGGGGCCCAGACGGCGGCAGAGGAGTCGACGCCCAACGGCATGCCGGCCAGCATCCCCGAGCTTCTCGCCAACAGGCGCGGCGCGCCCGATGGCGAGTTTCTCATCACCGATGACGAACGACTGACCTTCGCCGAGGCCGATACCGCGTCGCTCGAACTGGCAGACGCCCTGCTGGCCAGTGGCGTCGGCAAGGGAACCAGGGTTGGCATCCTGTTCCCCAACTGCGCCCAGTGGCTGATCTCCTGGCTGGCAGCCGCGCGAATCGGCGCGCTCACCGTTCCCTTGTCGACTTTCGCACCCGGTGGGGAACTCGCGCGGTTGTTGCGGCACACCGATGTCCAGGTGGTGCTGATGGGCCAGTCGATCGCCGGCCGCGACCTCGTCGAGCGGATACAGGACGCGCTGCCGAGCCTCACCGACGGGGGCGCCGTGATCGCTGCGCCAGAGGCGCCGTACCTGCGGCGGGTATACGTGTGGCCGGAGTGCGACCGCTCCTGGGCGGCACCGTGGCCGCGCACGGAATCAGTTGCGTCGCTGGCATGTTTGGCCGAAGCCGAGGTAGGGCCTGCCGATGAACTCGTCGTGGTCAGCACATCCGGGACGACGGCGCTGCCGAAATCCGTGGTGCACACTCATGGCAGCCTGGTACGCCACGCCTACATTCTGGCGCGGCATCGTGGTGTCACGTCGACCGACCGCATCTATTCGCCGATGCCGTTCTTCTGGGTGGGCGGCCTGACGATGGTGGTGCTGCAAGCACTCTCGACGGGCGCGGCTATCCTCGCGCAGGACGTGTTCGAAGCGGGCAGCACGCTGGCGCTGTTGGAGCGAGAACGGGCAACGTTCATCTCATGCTGGGCCCAGGCAAGCCAAGCGATGGCCGACCATCCCGACTTCGCCAAGCGCGACCTGTCCAGCGTGAGGGGCGGCACCATGCTCGAGGCGTTGCCGGTCGACCGCCGACCACGTGAGCCCGACCTCGCGCCCAACCTGTTGGGCATGACCGAAACTGGCGGCCCGCACACGGTCGTCGAGGTGCCCGACACCCCGCTGCCGCCGGAACTGCGCGGCTCCTTCGGAATTCCGCTACCTGGCGTGGTGCAGCACCGGATCGTCGACCCCGCCTCGGGCGTCGACGCGACCCCCGGTCAGGAGGGGGAAATTCAGGTTCGCGGTCTGATCCTGATGAACGGTATCTACAAGCAAGAACGCCATGAAGTGTTCGGCGCGGACGGCTGGTACGCCACCGGGGATCGGGGATGGTTCGACAACGCCGGCCACCTGCACTTCACCGGCCGCGCAAGCACTCTCATCAAGACCGCGGGATCCAACGTTTCGCCCGCTGAGGTCGAGGCCGTGTTGGATTCGATGCCTGAAGTCCTGCACAGCTTCGTGGTCGCCCTGCCGCACCCGATCCGCGGACAGGTGGTTGGGGCCGCTGTCGTGCCCGCCAACGGGGCGCGGGTGTCGGTCGAGACCATCGTTGCCCACGCTCGCCGCAACCTGTCGACGTTCAAGGTTCCGACTGTGATTCGCCTTATCGCCGAGAACGACCTGCCCATGCTTCCCACCGGCAAGATCGACCGGCAAGGGCTTGTCCGAGTCCTGACAACCGATTGACCCGTCCAGATCGCGCTGGGAACCCGCGTCTGCTCGCCACCGGCTGTTGTCAAGACGCCAGCATCTGAAGGGACACCTCCCAAAGCCGCGCCGCCGCGTTTGGGTCGAGCGCGTAGGGGGCGACGCCGCGACCAGTGCCTGGCTGGCTTGGTCCTGCCTCGTTGCAGTCTTCGAAGTAGCGGCCGCCGATCCCCTCGAGCAGCGGTGAGGTCGCGAGCAGCACCGACGTTGCGGCTCCCTGCTCGGGCGTCTTCCAGTGGAAGCTCCCATTGTCGTCTTCGATGTGTACGCGGGTGCGCTCCAGGTCGTCATCGGTGATGTATCGCTGCAGGTTGGACCGGACGGTGCCGGGCTGCAGAGCATTGGTGGTGATGCCGTCGCCTTCCCAGCGCCTGGTCGCCTCCACCGCGAAGAGCACATTGGCGGTCTTCGACTGCGCGTATGCGTCCCATGGTTCGTAGGCGCGCGTGCGGAAGTGGATGTCGTCGAAGTCCACCGGCGAGCGGAGGTGGGCTCGGGAGCTGACCGAGACGATGCGGGCCCCTCGGGCGGCTGCGAGTGCATGGTGCAGGCCGGCGGCGAGCGCGAAGTGGCCTAGGTGATTGGTGGCGAACTGAAGCTCCCAGCCCTGCAGTGTGCGGGTCTCCGGGCACGCCATGATGCCGGCATTGTTGACCAGGACATCCAGCGGTCCGTCCCACGCCGCGACGAACGATGCGACCGATGCCCGGTCGGCGAGGTCCACATGCGCGACCAGGATGTGGGTGTTGCCGGTGGTGGCCACGATCTCCGAGGCGACGCGCTGCCCTGCGTCGGTGTCGCGGACCGCGAGGGTCACCTCCGCGCCGACGGCGGCGAGCGCACGCGCGGTCTCGAGGCCGATACCGGATGCCCCACCGGTCACGATGACCCGGCTGCCGCCCAGATCGATCCCGCCGACGACCTCGGCAGCGGTTGTTTCCCATTTGAAGGGCGTGGTGATGGGCGTGGTCACAGTCATGATTCGACTCCCGTGCGTTAGCGGTGGGTACTCGAGGCGGACCCGGCATCCGCCGAATCGGAGGAACCTCCGGTACATCGACAAGTCTAACCGGAGTAAGCTCCGCTTAGCAACCAGTGCCCTGTAACCGTTCGGGCGGAGAGGACGATCTGTGTCGCACACCATCGGCCGACCGGTGCGCGCCGACGCCCGGCGCAACCGTGAGCGGCTGCTCGAGGCCGCCGTGCGCGCGTTCGCGAGCGACGGGGCGGACGTGACTCTCGAGGCCATCGCGAAGACCGCCGGTGTCGGCATCGGGACGCTCTACCGTCATTTCCCCACACGCGATGCGCTCGTCGAGGCGGCCTACCGCCAGGAACTCGCCCACCTCTGCGACGCGGTGCCTGGCCTCCTGAGATCCCTCCCGCCGGACGAGGCGACACGCGCCTGGATGGATCGCTTCATCGACTACATGACGACCAAGCGCTACATGGCCGGGGCGCTTCAAGCGGTCATCGCTTCCGGTGGGGATCCCTACGCGGAGAGCCGCGCCCGGCTGATCGCCGCCATCACCACACTTATCACGGCGGGTATCAGCGCCGGGACCATACGGGCGGACGTCGAGCCCAACGACGTTCTCCTGGCGCTAAGCGGCGTGTCCCTCGCCGCTGGCGCGCCAGACCAGCGCGAGCAGGCCGGTCGCCTTCTCGACCTGCTCGTCGACGGTTTGCGCCACCACGCTTCGGGCCCAGCCCGTAGTAGTTGACGCTGTTGAACAAAGGGATCAGTTTCAGATTCGTGGCGGGGGCGCCGATCTCCTCGGCCACATGCTGCGGCGCGGTCAGGGCCAGCAACGCGACCGCGGCCCGCTCGGAGGCGAGCCGCGCGGCCGTGGCCGCGCCGATGCCGGTTACGTGACCGTCGCGCCGGCCCACCGACGACGCACGGTCAAGGGGTGCATGCGCACGTATGTGATGCATCAGCAACTGCTTGAGCATCTGCCGGTTCCTTTGGCCCCGGTGTTGGAAGTGGGAGAGCGTCTTGTTGTTTATCGGCGCGAGAGGAGCACGCGCCTCGCCCACAGAAACACGATCCAAGGCACAACAAGCCAAAGAATGTTCCCGTAGATGAATTTCACCACCAAGTTGATTGTCCCATCTACGTGCGGCATGCCCTCGTAGACCTCAGAGAGGAGATAAAGGGTGGTCGGATAGAATTCGCATGCCATCAACGCTATGACGGCCACGAGCTGACTATCGGTGAACCGCCCTGCCTTCTTGTGTAAATATGCGAGAACAGCTGCAGTGATACCCATGAACGTTGCTGCGGTCTCAAACGCAAGCAGATTGCCATCGGGGTGTATGTAGCGGGTGTCCCCACCATCGGCATAAATCCACCAGAGATAGCTCCATAGCTGTCCTTCACCTGCCTTACCCATCAAGTAGGTGTGAAACAAGACCCAGGGCATCTCCCAGGTCAGATGTGCCACAGCAAGGACCGCTAACCACGAAGCAGCCATTTTCTCCATGCGCTGTTCGTGATCAAGATTCTCTTGTCCTTTGAGATTGAACCACGGCAGTAGAAGCACAGTTACGATAGTCGTCGTCGAGATAGTAACGAACACGTTGGACGACGTGAGTTTATCAACGCCATAAAACGCAGTGGCGGACCAACAACCCACTAGAGATAACATGACCAGCACGACAAGGCCCACAACAACACTTCGGTAACTGACCGCTGATTGACTCCGGATTGTCCCATTCGCGGTGCTTGTCACACTTCCTCCTATTCGCTTCGTTTTCGGCGTGGTGTGGTTGGCGGTGTCGGCGCGGTCCGCTACGCGCCGGAGTGCCCCGCGGCCTTCATCCGGTCCAAGTCCGCCATCACGACGGTCCTGCCCGCGGTAGCCGCCAGCGCACGGGCGTGGCCGAGGTGGTGCATGTCGAAACACGAGGCGATTGCGTTGGAGAAGCCCATCGTGTCGAGTGTGTGATTGACCGCGCGCTTGGCCATCCGCAACGCCCATGGGTCGGTCCGCGCGATCCGCTGCGCGAGCCGCAGGGTGAATTCAAGAAGCTCTTCCAGCGGCACCACATGGTTGACCATCCCGGTGCGCAATGCCTCCTGGGCGCTCACCGAATCCTGCGTGAAGAGCATCTCCTTGGCCTTGCGGGGCCCCAGTTCCCAAGTGTGAGCATGATATTCGACGCCCATGATGCCCAACAGCGCGACCGGGTCCGAGAATTGGGCGTTGTCTGCTGCGACGATGAGGTCGCAGGGCCAGCACAGCATCAGCCCCGCAGCAATGCACTTGCCCTGCACGGCCGCGATCGTGGGTTTCGGGATGTCACGCCAGCGCTTGGCGTACTCCAGGTAGCCGCGGGTCTCCCAGTCGTAGTAATCCTCCGCCACCAGCTTTCCGTCCTCCGCACGTTTGGGACGAAGGTTGCGGCCGTTGGCGGATGGATCGCTGCCGGACATGTCGTGTCCGGCCGAGAAATGCTTACCCGTCGTCGTGAAGACGATCACCCGCACGTCCGGGTCTTCGTCAGCGCGCCGCCAGGCGTCGTCGAGGTCCTTGAGAATGCCCGGTGTCTGCGCGTTGGCGGCTTGCGGCCGGTCCAGCGTGATCACCGCGACCGCGCCGTCGGTCTCATACCGAACGAAATGTTCTGCTGCCATGGTTTCTCTCCTTTATGCGTAGGGTCTGATCACGCTCTCCTGAGCGAATGAGGCAACGAGCGATCCGGGCTGGCTATAGACCGCGCCGGTGCCGAAGCCGCGGCCGCCGGCGAGCCGCTCACCGCGAATCTCCACCCGCAGCCACTCCGACACATCGAACGGCCGGTGAAACCAGATCGAGTGGCTGACTACGCCGGTTTGCAGCCGGACGTGAGCGTCCTGCTGGCTGATGCCGGGTACTGCTTTGAGCAGCGTGCCGATCACCGGCCAATCCGATACGTACGCAAGCACTGGGCGCGCCAGCATGGTGTCGGTGAAGTCGCCACAACGCATCCAGAACGCGAGTTCGGAGGGGACGGCGCTCGCGTCGTCCAGCCCGATGTTGCTGATCAGTCTCGTCTCGCCAGGTACCACGGGGAAGTCGATCGGCCTGGCCGCCAACGGATCTGCGTGGGCCACAGCATTGAATTGATAGTCGTACCCGTCGTCGGCGCGGTCAACGAGGATCGCACCGGTGGCAACGACGCGGCGCTCCCCGACGTGTTGGGTGTCCTGGTATACGACCGCTCGGCGCAATCCGAGCGTGCGGCCGTCGTGGCTGTTTTCGAGATCTAAATACAACGGGTCGTGCGGGCGCCCCTCACGCGGGAACGCCACATGCAACGATTTCACAGTGCGATCGGGCCCCGCTGCCGCCACCAACTGAGCCAGGATCTGTCCGCCGAAAATCCGCTCCGCGCGCTCGTGAGCCACCGGAAGAACGGTGCGGCCGTCGCCGTCCCGGCCGAAGTCGAGCACGGCGCGGAATTGATCGATGTTCATCGTGTGCTCCTCGCGGCGAGGGCGGTGGCGGCCAGCTCGAACTTCTTGACCTTGCCGGAGGGTGTCATCGGCAGGGAATCAACGAAATGCCATGCGGTAGGGGTTTTCTGGCGGGCCAGGCCCGCCGTGTGCAGGTGGGCGGCCAGTTCGCCGACCGAGGCCTGCCCGCGGTCGTGGAGGACGACGAAGGCGACCGGTATCTCACCGAACCGTGCGTCGGGACCCGGGACGACAGCGGCCTGGCGCACCGCGGGGTGCGTCGCGAGGAGGTCCTCGATGTCTCGCGCGGAGAATTTCTCGCCACCGCGGTTGATGACGTCTTTTATTCGGCCGGTGATCGTGAGGAACCCGTCGTCGGCGATACCGATGTCGCCGGTCCGGAACCAGCCGGCGTCGTCGAGCGCGGCCCGGTTGGCTTCCGGCTCAAGGTAACCGAGCATCCGCTCGGGTCCCCGCACCGCAAGCTCGCCCGCGAAACCCGTTGGCAGCGGCCGACAATCGTCGCCAAGTACCCGCACCTCCACCCCTGGCGCCACGGCGCCGTCGGTCGTCGCGCGCAAATCGAACGGGTCCGCACGGTTCATGACCGTCACCGTCGGCAGCTCGGTCATCCCGTACACCCGTGCCGCGGGGATACCTTGCTCCTCGCTGCGCTCCATCACCCCGCGTGGCACCGAGGCTCCCCCACAGGCAAACATCCTCAGCGGCAATCGGACCCGGGCATCTCGAGCAGCGTCGGTCAGCTCCTGCAGGAACACGGTCGCGCCTGCCGAGTAGGTCACTTGGTGCGCCACGATGTCCTGCACCGCCTGGCTGGGTTCCCAGCGCTCGGCGAGCACCGCGCACGCCCCCACCAGTAAGGGGATTGTCATGGCGTTAAGCAGTCCGGTGATGTGTTGCAGCGGCGCGGCCATGTAGGCGACATCGTCCCAGCGCAGCCCCCACGCATCGGCGAGCTGCCGGGTCTCGGCCAACAGCGTTCGTGACGAGTGCACGGCGGCCTTGGCGCGCGACGTGGTACCGGAGGTGAACAGGACCAGGCAGGGCTCGTCCGCTCCGACCTTGGCGGACGGTAGGCGTCGCGGGTGCCACACGACGTCGTCGAACGGCGTCCAGCCGAATCGTGATCCCCGCAGCAGGATCCGCGGAATCTCGTCGAGGCCGTTCTCGGCGAGCAGGTCCTCGAAGGCCTCGGCGTGCTCGAAACCGCGGAACGACTCGGCCGCGATGACGGCCGCCGGCCGCACCTCCTCGATCACCTGGCGCAATTCGTGCTCCCGGTAGAACGGAGCAATTGGGGCGCTCACCGCGCCGACGTGCCAGACGGCCAGACCGAGCAGATGGGCCTCCCACCAGTTCGGCGTCTGCCAGCACACGACGTCGCCCGGTCGAATTCCCGCCCCGGTTAGCCAAGCGGCGGCGCGCTCGACGAGTTCCAGCACTTCGCGGTGCGTCATTTGTAGGTCCGCCTCGGCCAGCGCGGGGCGGGAGCCCCACAGCCGGGCAGCACGTTCGACCGACGAGCTCATGGTCATGTCGTTGACGTAGCCCAGCCTCCGGTACTCGTCCTGCCGGTCCTCCGGTACACCGGGGGCGACGATGCGCGCGGCCGTCAGCGGCGTCGGGGTCATCCGCCCATACTCATTCCGCCGTCCACGGTCAGGACTGCCCCGGTGACGTAGGAGGCCAGGTCGTCGAGCAGGAAGCTGATCGCGTGCGCGAGTTCCTCGGGCCGCCCCCACCGGCCGACCGGGATCATCGACGTCACGACGTCGCGGGCCGTGAACTCCAGCCCCTGCGACAAATCGGTGTCGAAGCTGCCCGGGATCACGCAGTTCACCGTTATTCCCTTTCGTGCGACGGCACGTGCGGTCGACCGCGTCAATCCGATGAGCCCCGATTTGGCGGCGGCGTAAGGGATCTGCACTGGGCTGCCCATCGTGGCGGACACCGAGCCGATGTTGACGATGCGCCCGAAGCGGCGCTCGATCATGGTGCCCATGGCTGCCTGCGATAGGAAGAACGCGGCCGACAGGTTGACCGCCAGGTGCCGTTGCCAGTCGTCAGGTGTGATGTCACCGTAGCGCTGCTCGGTGACCGTGCCGGCGTTGTTGATGAGGTAGTCGAGTAGTCCGTGTTGGTCCAGGACCTCGTCGACGAGGCGCCGGCAAGAGTCCGGATCGCCCACGTCCACCCGATGCAGGGTCACACGGGCCCCCGTCTTCTCACATCGGTCCCGGACCGATTCTGCTGCAACGCAATCGGTGGTGTACGCGGCGGCCACGTCGACCCCGGAGTCGGCCAACATCTCGGTCACGGCGCGCCCGATCCCGCGGGTACCTCCCGTGACCAGCGCGACACGCGTGGGTGAGACCACTACGACTCCCTTGGCGGTCTAGTGCCAAGTCGCACGCTCAACCGGTCCAGCGCTACGCGGTGCTCGTCCGTCTCGAAGCATTCGCTCTCGGCCCGCGCGCACTCGGACAGCACCGGGGCTGCCCGCTCGACGTGGGAGTTCAGCAAGCGCCGCGCCTCCCGCACCGCGTGCGGCGGTAGGGTCGCCAACCGGCGGGCCAGGTCCAGGGCCGCCGGCACGGTGTCTTCGGCGGGAACGACGCGGTTAACCAGACCGAGCCGGTGGGCTTCGGCACTCGGGACCCGATCGCCGAGCAACAGGTGCTCCTTAGCCGCCGAGAGACTGGTCAGCAACGGCCACAACACAATTCCGCCCGCCCCGTCGAGGAGGCCGAGTGAGACCCGCGGGTCGGACAGGAACGCGTCTTGTGCCATGACAACCAGGTCACACAGCAGCGCGACGGTGACACCTGCCCCGACTGCGGCGCCATTGACCGCTGCAACGCTCGCGAACGGCAAGCGTGTCATGGCCCAGAACAACTCCTGATGCTCGTCGAGGATCGCCTCGCGAACTCCCCTGTCCGCGCCCATCTCTCGGATCGTCTCGATGTCGCCGCCGGCGCTGAACGCCGTACCGTCGCCGGTGAGCACCATTGCCCGGACGTCGCCGTCGTCGGAGAGCGAGCGGACGGCATCCAGCAGCGCGCGGGTGACCTCGCCATCCATCGCGTTGGACTTGGCCGGCCGGGCAAGTACTACCACCGCCACCGGCCCCTCGCGCGTTACGCGTACAGCGGGGTCGGCGAGCGCCGAGGAACGCTCGCCGCTGCTCACAGGCAACGCTCCGTTTCTCAGGACTTGATGAACCCGGACGCAGCGTAGGCGTCCCGGATCGGGCCCTTGAGGTCGTCGGGAAAGGCCGTCTGTGGGGGCCGCGAATGCGGGTAGTCGCCGACCGGCAAGCCAAGCAGCGAGGCACCGAACTTGAACCCCGCGCCCCAGTGCGTGAACGAGCCCGGCCGTGCAGGATGCGCCTGGTAGCGGCGGCTGGCGGCCTTCATGTCCGCCAACCCGGTTTCGGCAGCGAACTTCTCGGCCCGTTCGAAGTCGCCGGACACCAGAAGCGATATCCACTCGGAGAACAGCAGAAGTCCTGGCTTTTCGTAGAGGTACAGCGCAGAACCCAGCGCTCCGGGATGCGGAATGCCCAACCGGATGCCCGCCTCGTCGTCGGCCTCCCACAGCACCATTTCGGGTGCGAGCCTGTGTACGGTCAGGCTGTGCTGAGCGTCGAGTAGCCCGTTCTTCAGCCCGCACAGCGCCGGAACCTCGCGGTACAACTCCACACATTCGCTCGGCGTCAGCACCAGGCCGGTGGAGTGCGAGTTGAAGAACCCGAGCGGCATGTCGGTTCGGTCGGCGACGTACCGCACGTATTCCAAGACGCCCGGCTTGCCGGAGCACTCGAAGTACGGGGTGAGGATGTAGCAGATGTCGACGCCGAGTTCCTCCGCATGCAACGTAAGTTCGACGCATTGTTTCGCGGTGTCGGTGCTGGACATCACCTGGACCAGCGCCCCCGGCTTGACCGTGCGCGCCTCCTCCACGGCGACCCGTACGACCTCCTTGAGCTCTTCGGTGGTCAGCGACCAGAACTCGCCGATGCCTCCGGTGAGCCAGATGCCGTCCTGCTCCAGATCGATCAGGCAGTGCCGCACCAGCGTGCGCAGCGCCGTGTAGTCGATCTCATCGCCAGTAGGACCCGAGAACGGCGTGTACAACGAGCTGCAGTTGCCCCACAGATGCTGCGACGCCCATTCCTTGGCCTCCTTGCCCGTGACACGTGTCGGCACAACGGACTCCCTCCATATGAAGCGCGCCCGGATGAGTTCTCTGTCCGGATGATGACTATGGCGTACGCGTCATGGTAGAACGATATGTGCGCAAGACGCAACGCAGTACCGCATATCAGTGCAGGGCTGCTCGGGCAAAATCGTCATTACCCAGCACACGGAATCGAGGCTTGTGATGTCCCGCAGCATGGAGGGCAAGGTCGTCGTGGTCTCCGGAGCCTCCATGGGCGTCGGAAGGGCAACCGCTCAGCGATTCGCACGGGAGGGCGCTACCGTCGTGCTACTCGCCCGTCGCAAGCTGCTGCTCGATGAGATCGCCGACGCCGTCGGCGCCAATGCCGTCCCGATCGTCACCGACGTCACCTCCAGCACCGAAGTCTGCGTCGCTTTCGAGCAGGTGGCGGCGCAGTTCGGACGCGTCGACGTCCTGGTCAACTCGGCCGGCGCCAGCCGGATTCGCATGATCGAGGAGGCCAGCGACGAGGACATCGCTGTCACCGTGAACACCAACCTCGTCGCACCGATTTACACCACGCGCGCGGCCATCCCCCTGCTACGCGCGGCGGGCGGCGGCGACATCATGAACATCTCGTCCGAGATCACCCTCGACCACTTGCCGATGATGACTCTCTACGCCGCCACCAAGCGTGGGCTCAACGGTTTCACCGTGGCGATGAACAAGGAACTCCGGCGCGACTCGATTCGGGTAACCCTCGTCATCCTGGGCGCCGTCGGCGATACCGGAATCCATGAAAACTTCGCTCCCGGCGACATCGAGCGGGCCTGGCCGATCTGGGAGGCCGACGGCTACCTGACGCGAATGAGCGGAACCCAATTCCTCACATCGGCGACCGTCGCGGACGTTCTGCACGACGTCCTCACCCAGCCGCGCGAGCTGATGATGGACGTCATCCATGTCCGTCCGGCCAGCATCTGACCCAGCGCGAAATCCCTTCTCTATCAATCGAAACACTGTCAGGACAGAGGAGAACCGTTGTGATGCGACCGATGGAAGGCGTCCGTGTCCTGGAGGTGGCGCAGTTCACCTTCGTCCCGGCCGCGGGCGCGGTCCTCGCGGACTGGGGCGCCGACGTGATCAAGGTCGAGCACGCCGAGACCGGCGACGCCCAGCGCGGCCTCTCCGCTCTGATGGACATGCCGGTTGGCGGCGGATCCTTCGCGCCACTGATGGAACATCCCAACCGCGGCAAGCGCAGCATCGGCCTGGCGCTTGAGCAGCCCGAAGCCCTCGGCGTGCTGCACGAGCTGATCCGCTCCAGCGACGTATTCCTGACGAACTTCCTCCCCACGGCGCGGCGCAGGCTCGGCATCGAGCTCGAGGATGTCCGCAAGATCAACCCGGGCATCATCTATGTCCGCGGTTCGGCCTTCGGCAGCACCGGTCCAGACAGTGAGAAGGGCGGCTATGACAGCACCGCCTTCTGGGCCCGGGGCGGCAGCGCGCTGGGGACCACACCGATGGACTATGACGGCCTGTGCGCAATGCCAGCCGGCGCCTACGGCGACTCGATGGGCGGAATGACGATCGCCGGGGGCATCGCGGCCGCGCTGTTCGCACGGGATCGCACCGGCGAGACCTCGGTCGTCGATGTCTCCCTGCTGGGTGTCGGCGCGTGGGCGACCGCATTGTCAGTCGGCTTCGCACTCCTTGAGGGGAGTCCGCCGCCGCGGCGGGCACCAGGCAACTCGGCGCAGACCAATCCCCTGGTCGGTAACTACCGAACCTCCGACGATCGGTGGCTCGTTCTGGCGATGCTCCAGCCGGGCCGTTACTGGCCGGAATTCTGTCAGCGCATTGATCGCGAGGACCTCCTCTCCGACAACCGGTTCGCCACGGCCGAGTCCCTGATGGGCAACGCTGCAGCGGCGGCAGCGGCCGTTCAAGAGGTACTTGCCACCCGGACGCTCGCCGAATGGACTTCGCGGTTCACCGGAATGGAAGGCCAATGGGCGGTCGCGCAGGATCCCTGCGAAGTGGGCCAGGACCCCGCGCTGCGGGCCAATGGAATGATCGCCGAAGTGATCGACATCGAGGGCACGCGCCGCGAACTGGTCGCCAATCCCGTCCAATTCGATGAGAAGCCAGTGCGACTCGCGCGGGCGCCACAGTTCGCCGAACACACCGATGAGATCCTGCGCGGACTCGGCAAGTCAGACGACGAGCTGATCAGCCTCAAGATCAGCGGAGCCGTCACCTGACATGCCCGCCGCCGTCAGTCCCCAGGACGAAGGATGGCCGCCGAACAGAACGCCCACATATCGTCAAAACTGGTCTGGCGGCCGCCGGCCAGCACCGCGGAGTGCGAGGTGGCGAGCAACAGCTCCTGAAGCAGCGCCGCCTGCGTGGCCAGTCCGACGTCCTCGCGAAGCAGACCCGCATCAGCGACTCCGGTCAGCAGTTCGACGAGGAGGGCGTGCAGGGGTTCCAACGCGTACGCAAGGTCATTCGGGCGGGACTCGGTGAGCCGCAAGTGAAGGACGCTCAATCCACGGGATAGCCGCGCCGGCATCGCGGTGATCTCGGAGATTGCCTCCAATAGCGCCCTGAGCCGCAACACCGGGTCAGCGATGCCTTCGCAGCGCTCCCGCAAGATCGGCATGGCGGTTTTGCGCAGGATCGTTTCGTAGACGGCGAGCAGCAGGCTGTCTTTGGAGTCAAAGAAGGTATAGAACGTGCGCTGCGACATGGTGGAGCGGTCGACGACGTCCTGGATGGTGAAGTCGCTCTCGTCGCGCTCTTCGAGAAGTTCCACCGCCGCCGCGACGAAGCGGTCACTGCGCTGCTGGGCCCGTGCGCGGGCATTCCGCAGCGACCGATCGACACTGTCCCGCTGCCAGCTCGGCACGGGCTCCTCTATGGGCTGCTGATCCTTCGGCTTCACAGCTGTCCGCGCCATGGCGTCCCCGCTCTCTCAAGGTCGACTTCAGCAAGGAACTCACCGATGACCTGGTTAACCCTATCCGGGCATTCATGGTGGGCAGCGTGCGCCGCGCCAGCAATCTCCACATAGCGTGCCTGCCCATTGACCTCGGCGAACCGCCGTCCCTGGGCCTGTCGCGTCGGTTCGTCGCGGTCACCTGCGAGCAGCAGGACCGGGCACCCGATGCCCGCCAAGATGTCGGACGAAAGCTCGGAGCGGCCGACACTGTCCTCGTGCAGGGCTGTCACCAGGAGACGCCAGTGCTCCGGTCCGTGGTTGGCTTCGTGCAGGCGTCGCAACGCGTACGGCCACCTGCGCTGCAGAGACTCGAGACGCGGAATCCGGTAGTCGGTGGGGCGTCCGGTCCCGGGACTGATGAGCACAAGCGACCGTGCCGTACCTGGCGCCAAGAGTTCAAGCATCAGCGAGATTTCGGAGCCGTAGGAGAAACCCACGATGTGTGGCCGGCCGAGTTTCAGGTGGTCAATGAGGTGCAGCAGATCCGCACACATCGCGTCGCCCGTGTTGTCCGACCCACGAAACCCGGATCGGCCGTGGCCGCGCAGATCGGGAAGGATGCAGCGATAGGCAGGCGACAGCCCAGCAGCCAGCCCACCCCATTCGAACTCGCCGGTGGCGGTCGCGCCGTGGACAAACACAATCGGGTGTCCGTCGCTCACGACGGAATATCCCAACGTCAGTCCGTCACGCTCGTACGTGCAGAAGCTGCTTCCGCCCGCCTGCTCAGTCATGACTTCCTTCAAGCGACAATCACGTAAGCCTTCCCGACACCGTACACGAGAGTCTATTCCCTTGCTTATAAGGTTCTACTGCTGCGCTAGGTACAGGTGCCCGCTCTGGGCTAATCCGGCAGTCGTTGTTGTCAGTAAGTGTGCGCCTGCTGTATCCATCTGCGGTCATTGCCTTACAGGTGCTTCGGAGTCATCCCGAGAAGGCCATACATATTGCCGCCCATCATGCTGCGCACATCGGGGGCGGCGAACAACTCCCCCATTTCCTTGGCCCAGTTCAGCGGGTCGGCCATGCCCTCGGGATGGGGGTAATCGGAGCCGAACAAGATGTGTTCGGGTGACATGAGGTTTACGAGGTTCTCGACGGAGTCCTCCCAGAACGGGTTGATCCAAAGGTTGCGCAGGAATACCTCGCGCGGATGCTCCGCGAACTCCCGTGGCATCTTCTGATGCGTCTTCTCCAACGCCTTCAAGCACGGGATCGCCCAGCTGCCTCCGTTTTCTACGCTGGCGAGTTTCACGGTCGGAAACCGACTGAGCATGCCGTGACAGATCGCGGCGGTAATCGTGTCGTTGATGGCCCGACCAGGTGAGACGGCGTCATAGAACGGGTTGGGCTTGAAGGCCAGCGTTTCGCGGCTGGTGCCCTCCCAGTCATTGACGTATCGCTGGTAGCCGGAGTCGGACGCGTGCAGGGTGACCAGCACGCCTGACTCCGCCACCCGGGCCCAGAAGGGATCGAATTCCGGCAGGAACGGAGACCGTGTACCGCGGTGGCCGGCGACCGGCGCCGGCCGCATCAATACGACTTTCGCGCCCCTGTCGAGCAGCCACTCGAGTTCGGCCACGCCGCGCTCAGGGATCGAAGGGTTCACGATCGGTGTGGCGAAGATCCGATCCCGGTAGTTGAACGTCCATTCGTCGTAGAGCCACTGATTGAACGCGTGGATGACGGTGCACGTCAGTTCGGGGTCGTCGGTGAGCCTGACCTCGAGCAGACTGGCCAGAGTCGGGAACATCAGCGCGGCATCGAGACCGAGTTCGTCGAGCAACGTCAGCCGGGGCTCGGCGGTGCGGAACTCCTCGCCGGTACGTATCGGCTTTCCGGCCAGTTCTCGCAGCGACTTGCCTTCCGGGTTGTTGCCGGAGAAGTATTCGGCGAACGCCCCGGGCCGCGCGACGACTTCGAAGGTGGGGTTCGGGATGTAGTCACTGATGACGTTGTCGACGGCGATCTTCGTGCGCCCATTCACCTGCACGTACTTAAAGAGTCCGTCGTACTGCTTGGGTAGGTGTCGGGTGAAGGCGTCCTCAGTTTCGTACAGGTGGTTGTCTGCGTCGAATACCGGAAAGTCGAGTTTTCCCATCGTTCCTTACCTTTCTTGGTCATCGATCTCGCGGGACCGCTGCATTGGTCCGCACGTCCCGGAAGGGGCGGTCCAGGTCTTCGGCACGCTCACGGGGCATCCCGAGCACACGTTCGCTGATGATGTTGCGGGTGATCTCGGTGGTGCCCCCACCGATGCACACTCCTTGGCGGCCTAGGTAGGCGACGCCCAGGGCGCCGGTCGGATCGTCGTCGTGCCAGGCGACTGCGCGATCGCCGGCGATCTCAATCGCGATGCTGGCCAATCTGACCCGGAGCATCCCGTTGGACAGCCGGGAGATCGATCCGGCCGAGGCCGGCAGGCGGCC
>Ga0209527_1000051_pt1 | contig 22175 bp, 20 predicted proteins | sample JacPinW_OM2H0_M2_FD_187968 | JGI IMG/M metagenome (GOLD analysis project Ga0209527, IMG submission 187968) | Forest soil microbial communities from Algoma, Ontario, Canada - Jack Pine, Ontario site 1_JW_OM2H0_M2 (SPAdes) (version 2) | ecosystem: Environmental > Terrestrial > Soil > Boreal... | reverse complement strand
AGTGGCGGGAATCCGGCGACAACAACGGGATCAATTTGAGGAGTGGAACGCGGAAACGATGGCGAAGCTGGCGGCGCTGCCAATTCCGCTGAGGGAACGGCCGAAGCACGGGTCGAAGGCAGGATACGAGAAGGTGCAAAAGCAGGCGCGGGTGCAGGTGGAAGGGCGGACAGAAAAGAAACTGAAGCATGAACCAATCCTGCCCGTGGCGGAGGGAATGGGGTTTTGCCGGCTGCCGGAGCCTTCCGTGGGCGACATGTTTGTGGATTTGGAAGGCGATCCGTTTGTGGGAGAGAACGGGTTGCAGTATCTCTTTGGGTTTGCGGTGCTCGGTGTGCCGGGAGAATTGAAATACGAAAAGCGATGGGCTTTCAATCGTGAGGAGGAGAAAAAGGGATTTGAGTGGCTGGTGGACGAAATCATGCGGCGTCGGGAAGCGGACCCGAAAATGCACGTGTACCACTTTGGGGCGTATGAGCCGGGAGCGTTTAAGCGATTGATGGGAATGTACGCGACACGGGAAGACGAGATTGACCGATTGCTGCGAGCGGGGGTGATGGTCGATTTGCATCAGGCTTACAAGCAAGGCGTTCGAGCGAGCGTGGAGGAGTATTCGCTGAAAAAAGTGGAAGCGTTTTATGGATTCGAGAGAAAGACGCCGTTGGATGGTTCGCGGGTGGCGATGCGTTATGTAGAGCACCGGCTGGAGTTAGGGCGGATGGGGGAAGAGCTGCCGGATGAGATTCGCGAAACGATGGAAGGGTACAACGCCGAAGATTGCGTTTCGGCCGCGAGGCTTAGGGACTGGTTGGAGGGAGAGCGGAAAAAGTTGGTGGCGAGCGGCATTGAAGTTCGCCGGCTGCCGGAAAAAAGCGGTGACCCTTCAGAAAAGTTGAAAGACAAACTGGATCGCGTGGCGGCGCTGACGGAACTGCTTTCCGCTGGAATTCCTGCCGACCCGGCTGCGCGGACAGAAGAACAGGCCGCCCGATGGCTTTTGGCACAGCTTTTGAGCTGGCATCGGCGCGAAGACAAACGAGCGTGGCAGGACGGCTATCGGTACGCGGAGATGAATGACGAGGATTTGCTGGATGAGCGAGTGGGGCTAACGCGCATGAGTTTCGTGGAACGAGTGGAATCCGGCCGGCAAGTGCCGACGGATCGCTATTCCTTCGAGCCGCAGAGGAGCAATGTGCGTGCCGGAAAAGAATTGTACTACGGCGACGAGAAGTTCGGCGAAGTAGTGACGATCGACCAGGCAAAGGGCGTTGTAGACATCAAGAAAACCAAGAAGACCGCGGAGGTGCATCCGCCGACGGTTTATATGTGGAGCGCGCCGTTGCCGACGGATTCGCAGGCGGGGGCACTCTACCGGATCGGCGCTTGGGCAGCGGAAAACGGGCTTGATGCGGCAGGCCGCTATCGCGCGGGACGAGACTTGCTGCTGCGACGGCCGCCGCGGCTTATCAACGGTGAGAAGTTACAGCAGCTCGCTTCCGAGACGGCGGTGAACACGGCAAATCGAATCGTGTTGGCGCTAGAAGATTCCGTGTTTGCGATCCAAGGTCCTCCGGGATCCGGGAAAACGTATGCGGGCGCGAGAATGATCTGCGAACTCGTGAAGTGCGGGAAGAAGGTCGGCGTGACGGCGCTAAGTCACAAAGTCATCCGCAAACTGCTCGACGATGTCGTGGAAGCCGCGAGCGAAAGGAACATAGAGGAAGTGCGGTGTCTGCATCGGGACAATGAAGGAGAGGAAAGCGAAGGAGTAGCTGTTGCAAGAGAAGACAACGAAGAGGCGTGGGAGGCACTGAGGATCGGCAAGTCGAATGTTGTGGGTGGAACGTCGTGGCTGTGGTCGCCGGAAGCGGCTTTCGAGGCAGTAGACGTGTTGTTCATCGACGAGGCCGGGCAGATGTCGCTGGCGGATGTGCTAGCGGTCTCGCAAGCAGGAAAGAAGCTAGTGTTGCTGGGCGATCCGCAACAACTGGAACGGCCGACGAAAGGAAGCCATCCGGATGGGGCGGAGAAGTCGGCCCTGGAACACCTCCTGAATGGGCGGAAGACGATTCCGGCGGACTTGGGATTTCTGCTGCCGGAAACGTGGAGACTGCATCCGAAAGTTTGCCAATACACCTCGGAATTTTTCTACGAGGCGAAGTTGCGCTCGCATCCGATTTCGTTGAGCAGGGTGCTCGAAGGTCACAAGTGGCTTGATGGGGCTGGATTGTGGATTGTTCCGGTGGAACATGAGGGGAATCGGAATTCGAGCGCGGAAGAAGTGGAAGTGGTGGCGCGGATCGTGAAGGGATTGCTGGAGCCGAAAGTAAAGTGGTTTCGGAGTGCTGGAAATCCGCGGAGCTTGAACGAAGAAGAAGATATTTTGATCGTGGCTCCGTATAACGCGCAGGTTGCCGATCTGAAGACACGCCTCCCGAAGATGCGGATCGGGACAGTAGACAAGTTTCAGGGCCAAGAGGCGCCCGTGGTGATTTATTCGCTGACGACGTCGTCGCCGGAAGATGCACCGCGGGGGATGGAGTTCTTGTACAGCTTGAACCGGCTGAATGTAGCGACCTCTCGGGCGATGACGACAGTGATTTTGGTGGGCAGCCCAAAGCTCTTTGAACCGGAATGCAGAACGCCGCGGCAGATGCAACTGGCGAATGCGTTTTGCGGTTACCTGGAAATCGCTATCCCACGTGACCCCTCCTCCATTTAGGCGAGGCCCGATAAGCAGGCAGGAAGGCGTGGAAGAAGTACAGGGAGCGGCGCCGGCAAGGTTATGATGAGGATGTTATGGGGCAAATCGACGAGCAAAAAGAGCGGCGGCGTTTGGCGGAGTTATATGCAAGCCTGGAGGAAGGGGAACTGGAAAAGATTGCCGGAGACGCGGACTCGCTGACTGCCGTGGCCAGGGAGGCGTTGCGCTCGGAAATGTTGAGCAGGGGGATGGAAGCGCCAGGAGCAAACGCGGGAGCCGCAAAGGCTCCTGCCGGCAAAGACGAAGCGCCGAGCCCCGTCGTGATTGCGCGATATGGCGGCGTGCCGGAAGCACTGCTCGCAAAGAGCATGCTGGATTCCGCAGGGATCGAGTCGTTTCTGGGCGATGAAAATCTGGTGAGGCTGGATTGGTTCTACTCGAACTTAGTGGGCGGGATCAAATTGATGGTTCGCGAGGAGGACGCGGAGACAGCCAGAAAAGTGCTGGAACAGAATCCCCTGAGAAACTTGATGTGACCGGAGTGGAGGCTCAGCCTTCGTCAAAAAGCCAAGTCTGGGAGTTCAACTACCTATCGAGTTCGGAGGGCCAGTTTAGAAAGACGGAGGGCGGCGCAGCATTGGCCTCGTCCACTCTCGTGGCAATCAGGAATCTCTGCCCGTCGCCACTCACGTCGTAGGAGAAGAAGTCCTGCGCGGAAACCGGTTGCCGCCGGTGGGTCTGAAACAGCGCGACCGGGGAGTCGGCTTCGAAGCTGGCGCCCGTCTTCACCGTCACTGCCATCATCTTTCCCTCTCCAGACAGGTAGAACAACTCCTTGCCGTCCTGGCGCCATCTCGGCTCCTGTCCTCCTGCGCTCGACAACTGCCACTTGCCGTTGGCAGTCGGAAAGGCAGACACGTAAATCTCCATCCTTCCCGTCTCATTCGAGGCATATGCCACCCATCGGCCATCGGGGGAAAACTGTGCGTTCCGCACCGTCCACTTTGCCTGCAACAGCGGCTTGGCTACGCGCTCCGACCAGGAGAAGTACCACAGCTCAATTCCCTTCCGGATCAGTGCATACCTGCCGTCGCGCGACCAGTCCCAGGCATTCGCCAGCAAACCGGGGCCTAAATCGGCCGCCTCCTCCTCAGTTCCAGAACCATCGGCGTTCTTCAGATAAAAGTGGAAGCCGAGCTGCTTGCGGTTCGAAGAGAACAGGATCTTTTTGCCATCGGGACTCCAGATAGGCGCCTCATCCAACGACGGATCAAACGTCAGACGCGTCACCGTACCCCGGACCAGCTCGTGGACCCAAATATCAATGTTCCGTCCGTCCGTGTCGGTTTGGTCCGTGGCGATCCTGCGCCCGTCCGGGGAGAGACGCACATTGTTGTAAGACCCAGGCACTCCGACCGTGGCCGCCGGCTTTCCACTTCGGTCAAACCACATCAATTGCGAAAGGGCCGCGCCTTTTCCCGTCTGCGTGACCAGAACTGCCCCGCTGGAGACACTGAAAACAGCCCGGTCCACCAGAGGGGTGTATAGCACGTCGTCGCTCAAGGTGTGCGGCTCGCCGCTCAAAACGTAGCGTCGCCGGTCGAACGGTTGCGCCACCAGCGTGTTATCCCGAAGGTACAGCAGGTAGCCCGGCTCAGCATAGGCTGCGTTCGCGCTGGTATTAACCAGCAAGCGTGTTTCCTGCGAATCGAGAGAGCCCAGAAAGATGGCGTTATATTCCAATTGGCCGCTGAAATTCGATGCCAAATAGAGAAAATGTTTCCCGTCCGGAAGAAATACCGGCCAGCGATGGCTGGCTTGAAAGCGTGACCCGTCTGGCTTGGTCAATTCAACCGGAGAACCTCCCCAGGAAGACACTCGGAACAAACCCTGCAGAGCATCGGGCGTGAACACGATCACTCCGTCGCGGTTCCACGCGCCGCCACGCCCGTTGGGAGCATCGCACAGCACCTGGGTCTGTCCTCCTGACGCATCCACTTTCTTGAGTTTGCCGTCAGCGAAGAACCCGATGAATTTGCCGTCCGGCGACCAGAATGGGTAGGACGCGCCTTGCGTCCCAAGCAACGGGTTGGTCTGCCGGCCCCCGATTTCATATGTCCAGAGAACGTAGTTGTTGGCCTGCGCGGAATAGGCGACCATCGCCAGTGTCTGTCCGTCTGGCGACAAAGCCAAATCATTCGCTGCAAACGGCACCGAAGTGTGGAAATACATGGGGCGCAGGCGCCTGTCGCTTGCTTTCCACCAAGCCGCGCCGCCAGCCGCTGCCAGCAGAAAAAAAGTGGCGGCCAACGGCCAACTGGCGCGCTGCCATTTTGTGCGCCCGGCCGGAGCGCGCCCCGCCACTCCGGTCTGCGAACCACTCTCGGCGATCCACTTTAGTTCGCTTGCCAGGTCACTCGCGCTTTGCCATCGTTCATCAGGGAGTTTTGACAGGCATTTCTTTACTGCGTGCTCTAGCGCGGGCGGCGTCATCGGTTTTGCTGCGCTGATCGGCTCCGGCTCCTTCTCCAAGATCGCCGACGCCACGCTCAACTGACTCTTCCCCTCAAACGCCCGCTTTCCAGTGACCATCTCATACAAAACCGCACCCAACGAAAAGATGTCACTCCGGCCATCCACTTCTTTCCCTTCCACCTGCTCCGGCGACATGTATTGAAACGTCCCGACAATGGTTCCCTGCTCCGTCGCCGAAGATTGTTTCGCCCCTGTCCCCGTCATTGTCGCCAAGCTCGCCATAGCTGCTGCCGGCTTGGCCAGTCCAAAATCCAGCAGCTTCGCGCCGCTTGCCGTCAGCATGAGGTTTCCGGGCTTTAAGTCGCGATGGACAACTCCGCTCCGATGCGCCTTGTCCAGCGCGTCCGCGATTTGCGCGCCGAATTTCAAGACCTGCTCGAGCGGCAACGCCGCTTTCTCCAGGCGCTTCGCCAGCGTCTCTCCCTCCACGCACTCCATCACCAAATAATCAACACCGTCCTGACTGCCCACATCATGGAGAACGCAAATGTGCGGATGATTTAAGCTAGAGATGGTCTTCGCCTCACGCTCGAAGCGTTGCTTGCGAACAGGATCGGAAGAAAATTGCGCGGGAAGAATCTTGATGGCGATGGTGCGATCGAGCCGCGTATCTCGCGCGCGATACACTTCGCCCATCCCGCCTGCGCCGAGGGGCGTCATGATTTCATAGGGGCCAAGATGCGTGCCTGGAAGGAGGGGCATACTTGGCCGCGATTATACCCTCGGAATTCCGTTGCGCGGTATATCCGAGTGCCAAAAGGGATCAGCTGATGCCGAGTCAGCCAGCGCCGATGACGGCACTTCGAGGAAATAGCACGAACTGCGGCGGCGGGGAGTATTCGCCGGAGTTCTTAGGAGGGACGTTGCGTTTGGCGGTTGAACCGCGAGGACTGGAATTTGCTTTTTTCGGCCGAAGAACGCGGCGGGGATGGTGGGTGTCGCTCACGCTTCTGCTCCCCGCTCCATCCCGCGAGCCTGTGGAGACGCCAACAACTCAGCGAGCTTGTCGTAGCACTCGGCCGCGCCATGCTCCATGCCGGATTTGATGACCGCGTCGCGAATTTCTTGCGACTGATACCGCACGGTGATTGTGAACGTGGTCTTGCCATCCTTCTCGAGGAGGACCAGCGTATTGAGCGACTCGCCCGGGTAGTCATCGAAGGTCTCGGTGCTGAGGAGGCGCTCCGGCGCCACGATCTCCTGGTAGACGCCGCGCATGCCCATCTCCTGGCCACCGGGGCCACGCAACACGGAGCGCCACGCGCCGCCCACCCTCAGATCAATCTCGCACACTGCCAGCGACCAGCCTCGCGGCCCGAACCAACGCTTGAACAGCTCGGGCTTGGTCAAAGCGTCGAAGACCAGGCGGCGCGGAGCGTCGAAGACGCGCGTCATTACGACTTCCCGCTCCGTGGGCGTAGTTACCTGCAACGTTCCGGAGTCCTTCATTGGTGATCTCCTTTATCGGTGCGTGCGGCTACATTTCTTCTCCTTATTGAGCATCAGCGCGTGCGGGCAACTGGATCACGCGGAGTTTGCCGCCCACCCAGGCTTGCGGCAGCGCTAGCACGATGAGGGAGAGAGGATACCAGTGGGGCCCGAAGGCCGGTCCCTTGTTCCATGTCGCGACGGCGCCAAGAATGCTAACGGCAAGGCCCGCTACGCCGCCCACCAGGGCGTGCAGCATGGGCCGGTCTGGCGCGAGCCGCGCGATGATGTAGCTGGCCGCGACGCCGTAGACTGTGCGATAAACCGTTGCAAGAAAGAGGGCTCCGTCGAAGCCGACCATCGACTGGCCCCATGGCGGGAAGACGCCGATGGCGTGCAGCACAACATCGGTGCCGATGGTGAGAATGATGCCCACAAGCATGCCCGCCAGCACGGCGCCGACGCTTCGACCAATGTGTCGCGAGGGTTGCGGTTCGCTCATGACGGGCTGGCTCCTTTCTCCTTCTCAGGAGCCTCCAGCTTGGCCAACAGCTCCGCAAGCCGGTCGTAGCTCGCGGCCACGCCCTTCTCCATGCCACTCTTGAGGACTGCATCGCGGGCTTCCCGCGACTGGTAGAGTACCGTCTGCGTGATGGTGGTCTTTCCGCCTTGCTCGACGAAGACGGTCGAGATGACTGCCTCACCGGGGTACCACGCCTGGTCAAACTTCTCGGTGGCGACCAGCCGCTCCGGGGACACGATCTCGCGATAAACGCCGCCCATCCCCATTTCGCTTCCGTCGCTGTCACACCGCCACACGTAGCGATAGACGCCACCCACCCGCAGATCGATCTCGCAGGTCGGCATCGACCAGCCCGGCGGCCCGAGTAGCCACTGCTTGACCAGCTCGGGCTTGGTGAAGGCGTCGAAGACCAGGCGGCGCGGAGCGTCCAAGGCGCGCGTCATGACGATTTCACGGTCGCCCTGTGTCGTCAGTTTTAGATTTGCGGTGCTCTTCATCGGTGATCTCCTCTATCGCTTGGTGCGTGCACGTTTTTTCTGCTTGGTCTTCAGCTCGCCGGCCTTTAGCTCATCGAGGAGGGCGTCCAGGCGCTGGAAGTTGGCCTCCCAAAGACGACGGTAGCGCTCCAGCCAGACCTCCAGCTCGCGGAGCGGCGCGGGCCGCAAGGCATAAATACGGCGCTGCGCGTCCACGCGAACGTCCACCAGACCGGCAGCGCTAAGCACGCGCAGATGTTTGGAGACTTGCGGCTGGCGGAGACGCAGGCGATGCACCATGTCGCCGACAGGGCGTGGCCCGTCCCGCAAGAGTTCGACGATTTGAAAACGGCTGGGCTCGGCCAGCGCTCTGAGTGTGGCCATCATGGCAAACGCGAATATGCCTGAAAACGAATATTCTTGTCAAGACATATTCTTGTAAAAGAATATACGAAACTGGCTTTCAATAACTGCTGCGGGCCGGTGGATAAGGAAGCCAGACGCAGAGAAGGCAGCGAAAGAAAGGAAAAAAGAAAGGGCGCCCGCGGGGGACGCCCTTGTAGATAAATCGATTTATTAGAGAGGAACGCGCCCTCAGATCAAGACGGCTGCTGGGGCTGCTCGGCGCGCTTTTGCTTGATCTCCTTGACCTTGTCGATGAGCTCGTCGGCCTGTTTCTTCAGGTTCGCGCGCTCATCGGCGGACTCCACCATATCCGCCTTGCGGCGGTAGAGAAGGTTCAGGTAAGCCATGGCGTCATCGTAATCGGGCCTGAGCTGGATGGATTTCTGCAGGTAGGCGACACCTTCATCGACGAGCGCTCCATACTTAGAGACGTATTCGCCGCGAACCGCCGGGGGGAGCGGATCGTCATCCCGCACTTGCTTGTTGACATGCTCCCGGTTGTAAGCCGCGCGCAGCTCGCCATTGCCACGGAAGGCCAGGGTCCAATCGATGACGCCGATCCAGTAATAAGGTTCGGGGTCATTGGGCTTCAGCTCGATGTGCTTCTGATGGTAGGACTTGGACTCCTCAAACTTTTTGGGATCGTAGGGAGTGCCAGCCATCTGGAAGAGGATGGAGCCGATGCCATCGATAGCGCTCAGATTGTTGGGATCGAGCTGCAGAACTTCCTTGAATTCATTGACGGCCTGGGTGCCGAGGCGCACGTTCTGCTCCGAGGGCGCCCCGGGAATATACTGGCTGGCATAAGCGGTGGCCAAATAGAGGCGGGCGTTCATCAAACCGGGATCGAGGTCCTTGGCCTGCTTGAAATCCTCGATGGCGGCGTCGTACTGGGCGTTTTTGTAAGCGGCGACACCCTTATTGAGGAGGTCGCGAGCCTTCAGCTTGCCGCAGCCGGAGAAGCCTGCGGCGAGAATCAAGAGCGCCGCGAAGGCCGAAGCACGGCGTGCGAAGCGAAGTGGCCCAGCCCAAGCCCGGGTCAGCCTTGGTTCTGATCCGGACCGAGTTGAACTGGCACTGATCACCGATGATGCATGAGTCATCGAAGCATCCATCCCTGCTGTGCGTGACCCCAAGATTGCCGGGGCCAGCGCCCGGATATTCACGTCCGCCCTGCGAGGGGCATTTTAAAGCGGTTAGAGACCTTTTTCCAGATCCGGCGTCAGCAGTCCAACTGACGCAACCCCCGAACTCTGCATGACATCGAGTACTTTGGCCACCACGCCAAATTCGACCGTTCCATCACCGCGGACGAACGCGACGCGAGTCGCGCGCAGCTTGAAAACTTCCTCAATCCGGTTGCCCAGCCGCTCCCAACTCACCGGCTCCTGATTGATCCGCAGCGTCCCATCCGCCAGCACTTGAATCACAACCACTTCAACTGGGGGAGGCGTCCCGGCCTTCTCGATGGATGGATGCGGAATCTGCGCATCCAAACCCGCGGAGTACACCGGGATGATCATAAAGATCACCAAGAGAACCAGCAGGATATCGATCAACGGAACGACGTTCATGTCCGAGACGATACCACGCTTACCGCCGGCTAACATTCCCATAATCCACCTCGTTTTTGGCGGCTTCGACTGTGTCGGAGCGCGCGTCCGGAGCAAATGCCCCGCGAGGAGGACTCTCACATCCAGCGAAAACAGGCGGAGCGAGCCCCACCTTTGCAAACAAAAAACTTACTGGCCCGCTTCGAGCTTGGCGGTGATCAAACCAATCTTGTCAATGCCGGCGCCGCGCATGATATCGATGGCGCGGGCGATGTCCATGAACATTACATCGTTGTCGCCTTTGACAAAAGCAATTTTCTCGGCGCGCTCCTTGAAGATCTGCTCCATGCGCGGGCCAAGACCATCCCAAGTGGTGTCTTCGTTGTTGATCTTAAGCTTGCCGTTCATGTTCACCTGGACAACCACGGTCTTGTTCTCGAGTTCGACGTTCTGCTGCTGGTTCGGCGAGGGCTGAGGAACGAGCGTATCCAGGCCCTTGGGAATAAGCGGCGTGATGACCATAAAAATAATGATGAGCACGAGCAGAATGTCGATCAGCGGGACCACGTTGGGCGTGGCCATGGATCCGCCTGATTTTCCTCCTACATCCATCCCCATAGCGAGTCTCCTGTGGGCCTGAGGTAGAGCGTCTCCGCAGGCCATGAAACCGCGCCGGGTGGGATCCGGCGCGGCCCTAAAAAATCAGCAAACGAACGGAGCAAACAGAAAGCACGGCGCTCAATCCGCGGGTGGCGGAGGAGGAGCCGTTTTTTCTTTCTGGTTTTTCTCGGTGAGCAGACCGAGCTGATCGACACCGGCAGAGCGAATCTCATCGACAACGGCGACCACGTCACCGTACTTGGCGCGAGCATCGCTCTTGACGTAAACGGTCTTGTCAATACGGGTAGAGATGCGATCCTTGACCTGCCCGGTGATGTCTTCCTTGCCAACCTTGGTATTGCCGAGAAAAATGCTGCCGTCGCGAGTAACGGCCACTACGATGGCATCGTCCTTGTCGGCGTCCTTCATCTCGTGAGCGTTTTCCGTGGGAGCCAAGTCCACCTGATGAGTCTTTTGCAGCATGGGCGTGACCACCATGAAAATGATCAGCAAGACGAGCATGATGTCGGCCATGGGAATAACGTTGGGGGCCGACATCTGGGGACCGGCTTGTGGCTTGTAGGCCATGGCCGGTTACTTCTTGGCGCCGCGGCGCAGGATGAAGTAGTTGATGAGTTCCATGGAGGAGTTGTCCATTTCGACGTCGAAGGCCTCCACTTTGTTGGTGAAGTAATTGTAAGCCCAGACGGCGGGGACGGCCACGAGGAGGCCGAAAGCGGTGGTGACGAGCGCTTCGGAGATACCGCCGGCGACGGCCGACAGACCGGTGGCCTTGTTCGCGGCGATGCCCTTAAACGCGTTCAAGATGCCGACGACGGTGCCGAAGAGGCCGACGAAGGGGGCGGTCGAACCGATGGTGGCAAGTGCCGAGAGGCCGCGCTTCATTTCGGCGTGGACGATGGCCACGGAGCGCTCCAGGCCGCGCTTGGCAGCGTCGATGACGTCGGAATCCGAAACCTGCTGCGAGGCGGACTGGAACTCGGAGAGGCCGGTGGCGACAACCTTGGCGATGTGACTCTTCTTGTTGCGTTCGGCGATCGCGATGGCTTCGTCGAGCTTGCCTTCCTTGAGGGCGCCGGCAACCTGTTGTACGAAGACACGGGACTGCTTGCGCGCCGCGCTGTACATCAGGGCGCGGTCAATCATCACGCCGAAGGAATAGACAGAAAGAATGAACAAGATGAGAACGACAACTTTTACCAAGAGGGTCATCGACGCCCACATGCTGCGGAGGTCAAATGTAGGGGCCTCTTGCAGCAGAAATACTGCAATTATGTTCAAGGTGGCTACCATTCGTTTGCTCCTTAGTTTTCAAGTGACGCCAATCCAGCGGGCGCCAGCGAGAGTGTATGCTGAAATTGCTACCCGGACTGGCGTGCCTGTCCCACGACCGGCACGCCCGACCGTACTACTGGTTGAGAGAAAAAATCACGTCAATCGTCGTGTCGACTTCCACCGGCTCGCCATTGAGCAGCGTCGGCTGATAGCGCCACTGACGCACGGCATCCAGAGCGGACTGCTGCAGCAAAGGATGGCCGTTCATGACTTCAAGCTGCGTAATGGCGCCGTCCTTACCGATGATGGCGTGCAGACGCACGGTGCCGGAGATGCGGGTCTGGCGCGCCAGCGGCGGATAAACCGGCTGGACACGGTTGATGATTCGCGCTGCCTGAACGTTGCCGCCGACGCGGAGCGGACCGGTCTGCTTGGGTTTCGGCGGGGGCGGCGCTCCGCCCATGCCTCCGATAACGCCACCAAGTACACCACCCATGGAGCCACCGGCAACGCCGCCCGGGACGCCACCTTGCATGCCGGTATTCATGTCAGGTTCGGCGTCTTCCTTAATGATTTTGACGTCATGAGGAATGGCCTTTGGCTGTAGGAGCTTGCCGGCGTCCATCAAATGGGCCTGCGGCTTGACGTGGACAACCTGGGCAGCAGCGGGAGGCGGAGGAGGAGGAGGCGGAGGCGGAGGCGCGGTGAGCATGGTAGACATCATGGCCTTCGGAAGCGCCTCGGTGTAGATCAAGGGAATGAGAATCAGCATCCCCAAAAAGAGGATCTGAAATACCATCGAAAGGACGACCGTCCAGGGCTTGTTGGTCTTCTTCGGATTCGGACTGGAAATCACCATTTCCTCAAACATGGATGCTACCTCCTCCCAGCGGGAGCAAGACGTCCAGGGACGTTTTCGCTTCCGCGGGTTTTGTTGCCGGCTGCGGGTCCGGTGCCTGCCGCCACGCCTTGGCCGCGCCAGCGATTCCAGGCGACGACGAGCGGAGCAGCGATACCAAAACTGGAGTATGTACCTACCACAATCCCTACCACCAGGGCAAAGGAGAAAGCACGAAGCACCTGGCCGCCCATCAGGAACAGAACGAGCACGGTAAGGAAAGTCAGACCGCTGGTCAAGATCGTTCGCGAAAGAGTCTGATTGATGGACTTGTTGACCACGTCAGCAAACGATTCCTTCCGCAGCAAGCGGTTGTTCTCACGGATGCGATCGAAGATGACGATCGTGTCGTTCATGGAATAACCGACCAGTGTGAGCAGGGCCGCGATGACCGTCAGCGAAATCTCGAAATGCAGCAACGAGAAAAACCCCAAAGTAATCAGCACGTCATGAAAGACGGCCAGAACCGCGGCGGCCCCGTAAACCCACTCGAATCGGAAGGCAATATATACCAGCATGCCGCCCAAAGCATAGAGGGTAACGAAAATTGCCTGCTTGCGGAGTTCGGCGCCAACCTTGGGGCCAACGACTTCAACTTTGCGAATGGCAAAAGGGCCGAGAGCGTAGCTGTCTTTCAAAGCAGCCAGGACCGGCGCGGTAACGCCATCGACTTTCGAGAGGTCATCGAAATTGGTGAGCACGCCGTTGGCGTTTTTGTCGCGGTAGTCGAGAAGCTTCTTGGCGAGCTGCTGATAACGATCGCCGGCGTTGACGGAAAGGTTGAGCGGGTCCTTCTCGGTGAGAACAGCAGCGAGCGAGGTGGGCGTCGCGGAATTGAAATCGGCTCGCGAAACTCCGTAGGTGGCGTTTAGCGCGCCAAGGACTTTCTCCCTGCTGGCTCCTTCGAGAGCCTGTTCGTCCTGGCCTTTGCCTTCCACGAAGATGACGACTTCGTTCGTATTGGGATTGGCGATGTCGCTGATACTCTGGATTTCAGTATTGCCAAGCCCCTGGGCGGCGAGGCTGCTGCGAAGCTTGTCCACATTCGGAGGCTGGGAAAAACGAACATCCACGTTGGTGCCGCCTTTGAAATCGATTCCGTAGCGAATGCCGGTGCCGAAGAAAATCGAAGTCCACCCGGCGAGGAGAAGGATGCCACTCAAGGCAAAGAAATACTTGGCTTTGCCCATCCAGTCGATGTTGGGCTGCTTGAAGAGCTCGATCATTCCGCTTTTACTTCCCTTCCTTAGACTCCAAGGGGTTAGGGAAAGTTCCCGGCGCGAAACCGGCTACCCAAGGTAGCGGAATCTACGAGGAGAACCCACTCCCCACTCGTTTGGATTCGAATGGGACACTGGCCCCAGCCGTCCTAGTACGCCCTAAATGCTCAATTCGGCCTGACGGTCCATCTTCGTCAGGTGATACTGGAAAATCGTTTTCGAAACGTAGATGGCGGTAAAGACGTTGGCGATCAAACCAATCGTCAAAGTTATGGCAAAGCCGCGAATAGGGCCGGTTCCAAAGAGGAATAGGAAAAAGGCCGAAACGACGGTCGTCACGTGGGTGTCGATAATGGTCAGAAAGGCTTTATCAAAACCGGCGTCCACGGCGGCCGCCGCAGATTTGCCGTTGCGCAGTTCCTCGCGGATGCGTTCGAAAACCAGGACGTTGGAGTCCACGCCCATGCCGATGGTCAGGATGACACCGGCGATGCCGGGCAGCGTCAGAACGGCACCGAAGAGGCCTAGAACCGCGAGAAGAATGACGAGGTTCAGGATCAAGGCCAGCACCGCATTGCCACCGGAGAGGCGGTAGTAGACGAGCATGAAAACCATCACGACGACCAGGCTGAGTACAGAAGCCTGCACGCCGTGGCGGATGGAGTCCGCGCCGAGCGACGGCCCGACGGTGCGCTCCTCAAGATATTTGATCGAGGCAGGAAGGGCGCCGGCGCGAAGGACAAGTGCGAGATCATGGGCACTTTCCTGGCTGAAGTTTCCTTCAATCAAACCGGAATCATCAATGCGGCCATTGATCACCGGGGCGGAATAGACGCGGTGCTCCAGTACAATGGCCATCTGGCGGCCCTTGTTTTGCTCGGTGAAGGGGCCGAAGCGACGGGCAGCTTCCGGTGACAGTGTGAAGTTCACCTGCCACATGCCAGGATTCGAACTATTGCGAGTTTCGACGGCGCTGCGCAAGTCGCGGCCGGTAACGACAGGGGCGCGGCTCAAGACGTACCAGCTCTCGGCGGTGTCGAATCCACCTGAAGCGTTACGCGTTTCCGAGCGGCCGGGGACGAGTTCCGTGCCCGGAGGCAGAACGCCTCCATGGCGGCTGAGAGCCTCGGCCTGCGAAGCGTAGGGAACCGGATCTTCAACCAGTCTTAATTCCAATTGACCACCGGCCTGAATGACGGACTTGGCGCGAGTGGGATCGCCTTCGCCGGGAAGCTGCACGAGGATCTCGTTGGCATTGCGGCCGCCGCGGGGTTGAATGGTCGGCTCGGTCAAGCCAAGCGCGTTGATGCGGCGCTCGATGGTCTCAAGCGATTGGGTCATGGTCGATTCTTGATTGCGGGCGACGGCGCTCGGGCGAAGCGTCCAGGTATAGCCGTTCAGATCGCCAGCGGCCGCCGACATGTCCCAGTCGGTGGCAAATTGAGCGCTATAAATGTCGCGGAATTGCGAGAGCTGGGCGGGATCGATGTTGCGGACAAGGATGTGCGTGTCGTCGACACGGCGCACTTCATCGTAATGAATATTTTTTGAACGCAGCAGGGTGGTCAGGCGGTCCACGGTCGTGTCCGTCTCCTGCGCGATGGCTTCCTGGACCTGCACCTGGAGGATGAGGTGCGTGCCGCCCTGGAGGTCGAGGCCGAGCTTGATCTGTTTGGAGAAATTGTCCTTCATCTGCGCGACCGAGGTGGGGAACACCGGGTAGCCGAAAAGGAAATAGATACAGAACAGAATGACGGCGAGGATAAACAGCGCTTTCCACTTCAGATTGGGGTTCATGGTCAGAAAGTAAGACGTGTAGTCCGGCGAAGGGTGGGCTTATTTTGCATCTTCCGATGCCTCCACCTGAGCAATCGCCGCACGCGCGATGCGAATTTTAACCTGCGGTTCGGCGGAGATTTTCAGAATGACCGAATCGCCATCGATACCGTTGACGGTGCCATAGATGCCGCCGTTGGTGATCACTTTGTCGCCGGATTTGAGCTCCGCGAGCATGGCCTGCACTTTCTTACGCTGGCGCTGCTGCGGCATGATCACCATGAAATACATGATGGCAAACATGAGGCCGAGCGGGATCAGAAAGCCGCCGAAACCCCCGCCGCCAGTTGCTTGCAATAGAATTGCTGCCATCATTTCCTTTTGGTCTAGTCCTCGTTCGTTCGATCTGCGTTTTCAGCCGTCAGCTCTCAGTAATCGATCCTGGAGCCGAGCCCTTGTGTCTCCGCCCCGTTCCGGTTTATCTGTCCTCTACTCTCAAGTCGTTCCGCGAACCGGCTGAGTTCTGCCCGGCGCATGGGCCTTCTTCCGAAAGAAGAAGGACAGAAACACCCCGCCGCGGCACAACACCCGCACTTCTACGTCGCGGACATCGCTTCGATTCGATTCGTTTTTGGCGCCCCGCGGACGGCCCGCGCACTCCTCAGAATCCCGCCTTCAGGCTGGACCCACAGCGTAGCGCGCGTGCATGTCAGATGAGAAATTCGCTAGGTTCCCAAACTCGATAGCCTCGCGGATTTGACGCATTATGTCAAGGTAAAAGTGGACGTTGTGGTGAGTGGCGAGAATCGCCGCGGTGAGTTCTCCCGCGGCGAAGAGATGACGAAGATAGGCGCGGGAGTAGCGGCGGCATACGGAGCAAGTGCACTTGGGATCAATGGGCCGCTGATCCTGGGCGTAGCGCGCGTTCTTGATGAGCACTCGGCCTTCGCTGGTATACAGGCAGGCATGACGCGCGGCGCGCGTCGGTAGCACGCAATCCATCATGTCAATGCCGAGCCCGACGTAATCCGCGAGCTGTTCCGGGCGGCCGACGCCCATCAGGTAGCGCGGGCGGTCCTTGGGGAGCAGCGCTGTCACTTCCGCGGTCATTTCGCAGGTCATTGCATGCGGTTCGCCGACAGCGAGGCCGCCGACGGCGTATCCAGGAAAATCGAGATCGAGAAGTTGCCGCGCACTTTCGCGACGCAAGTCCGCAAACGTCGCGCCCTGCGCAATACCGAATTGCCATTGGCTGAGATTTCCGTTGCGTCGCGCACATTCCTGAAAATAGATGCGCGCGCGCCTCGCCCACTCCGTCGTGCGCTTGAGCGCTGCTTCTGCTTTGTCACGGGGCGCGGGTGTTTCGATGCACTCATCGAGGGCCATGGCGATGTCCGATCCCAGCGCGAGCTGAATCTCCGCGGCCTTTTCCGGCGTGAGGAGATGCTCCGAGCCGTCAAGATGGGAGCGAAAGCGCACACCCTCGTCGGTCATTTTTCGCAATTCGGAAAGACTGAAGACTTGATAGCCGCCGGAATCGGTAAGAATAGCACGCGGCCAGGACATGAATTGATGAAGCCCGCCGAGTTTGCGCACCAGTTCGTGCCCGGGACGAAGATAGAGATGATAAGTATTGGCGAGGATGATTTCTGCGCCGAGTTCTTCGAGTGCCTCCTGCGTCAGGGCTTTGACGGAAGCCTGCGTGCCCACGGGCATGAAGAACGGTGTCTCGACAGTGCCGTGGGGCGTGGTCAGGCGTCCGCGGCGCGCACCCGACGGATCGGTCTTCGCAACTTCAAACGAAAAATTCATCTTCGACTAAACACCGGAAAGCAGGAGAGGCAAGAATGCCTGTCCCACCTCAGTGTATCAGGAGAAGATGAAGGCCCAGCCCACGCGGCAAACCACATAGACAGCCCAAACGCTGAAGGCAATGGTGAAAGACTTGGCGCCCTTCAGTTTTCTCGGGTTCACAGCCGCGAAACCAATGGCGATGAGAATCAGAGTCCAAAACGTGAAAAAATCGAACGACTTGCAAAGCGCCACCAGCCACTTCGCAGATTCCTCAGGAAGCAAAGCGCCCAGATTGGTGGCCATGGGATTCTCGGGGTCGATCGTTCCAGGCGGCTTCAGGAACAGAACCAGCAAGAAGAGCGGAGTACTGACAATCCCCACTAAACTTGCGTGCGCAACTATGGAAAACGCAGTGGAAAATGTTGAGCCGGCACCCGCCAGAAGATTGTAGGCACCCATCATAACGAGACCGACGAGCAGCGCGAAGCAAACTGGCACTAAGAGGCCCGAGGCATAAACGATCGCTACGGTGATCTTGGCGCCCGTCTCAGCTTGCTGCTGCTTTTGATCAGCCGAAAGCTGCGCCCCACGGGGGCTTTTTTCGATTTGTTGGACGATGTAGTCGCGCCAATTCATCCTCTGGTTCAGCGCGACGACGGCGATGATGCTCAACAGCGTGGAAACGAGAACAGGCGTTATCCAACTGGGCTTTCGAACGATGTCTTCAAAAGTTTTTCCCGGCGAGAAGAGAACGCCAAGAACCCGGCCGAACGGACTGATTGAAGCCTGCACTTCTGACGCAGGAATAGGGGCTGTAGCCATCGAGGACTCCTCCACCACAAAGTTGCGTAGGTCTGCTTTCTGAGAGGGACTACGCACGAGCACCGGGAAACATTTCAATGGGGGGATTCTAGCGCGGAGGAAAAGAAGTTACTAGCGGTTAGAGAGAGGAATGACAAATTTCAGAGCCGTGTGCGTGGAGGAAAAACCGACCACTTTCACATCCTTCAAGCCAGTCTTGCGGCCGGCGGCGAGAACATCGTTTTCGGTGATGCGTTTTTGGCCCTTGGGATAGACGATCCAGAGGGCGGCCGCTCCTTTCATTGATTTCGAGATTTTGGACAAGGCGCCGAGGTCTTCCTGCGAATCAGCGCTGAAAAAGATCCATTCCGAATCGGGTGCAACTTTGCCCTCGCTCACGGATTTGGTGAGCTTGCCTATTTCCGTGAGAAATCCGGCATCGAAGCCGCCGAGCAAGGAAACTCTTGCTGCGGGCTTAACGCCGAGCTTTTCGACGCGCGGCTTGGGATGAAGAATTTTCCCGCACCACTTTTTAGCGGCCGCACCGAGATGGAAGACCGCGAGCCCTTCCGCAGTCTGCAAGCGGAGTTCGCCATCCACGGCTTTCGCCGATTTGATCGTGGAAAAAGGAATTTTCAGCCGGAAATCACCGCGGAAAAGAATCTCGCTCGTTTCGAGCAATGCCCTTCCTTCTGACTTCTGTTCGCCGGACGAGACCGTGCATTTCACTTCGTTTCCCACGGTGGCTCACCTCTCTTAATGCCAATTTGTTCAGGAAGCGTAACTCTTCGACGGTGCGTGTCGTCCGTCGATGGCGCCCACGATAGTAAACTATTACGTTGCATGGCAACCGCAACGACAAATCCGGTGGACTGGAAGCTAATCTGGGCGCAGCGCGGCTTCCGCTATTTCTTTCTCGCCATGTTCGTGTCGCTCTTCGGCAGCGGGATGAACTTCGCGGGCGTTAGCTGGTACATCCTGGCTGCGACGCACTCGACGGTGAAAGTCAGCCTGCAGGTCATCGTTGTGACTCTGCCGGGACTGTTCGTGCCGTTTCTCGGCGGCGTGTTGATCGACCGCTTGGACCGCCGTTACCTGGGCGTCTTGCTCGACACCGTGAGAGGCTTCTTCGTCCTCGCTACGGCCTACATCGCGTGGCGCGGCCATTTGCAGCTCTGGCATCTCTACGCCATGACGCTGATTACCGGCGTCGGCTCCGCCATGTATTGGGCCACCGTGAACGCGCTGGTGCAGGAAGTGATTCCGCCCAGCCAATTCACCGGCGCGAATGCCGCGGTGCTCGTGGGAGTGCAAAGCGGCATGCTCATTGCGGGAGCCTTTGTCGGGTTCCTTTACAACACCGCTGGAATCGAGGGAATTCTAGCCATCGACGGCGTAACTTATTTCGTGTCGGCCTACTGCCTTTATCAAGTGCGCCGCGGATACGTCTCGCCTCGGGAGAGCCAGAAATATCCGCGGGAATATAGCGAAGCGACCGAAGCGACTGCCCAGGCTCTGGAAACGGGAGAAAATCCGGAAGTCGCGGAAGCGGGCCTCTCCCTCGCCGTTTATGCTGACATGAAGGAGGGGTTCGCTTACCTGAAGCAGCAGCCACTGGTGCTTGCGCTGGGCATCACGCATGCCATCATGATGGCGGGAGTGGTCAGCGCTAACGTCGTTCTCGTTGCGCTGGCAAACGACATTCTTCAGGCTGGTCCGCGGGGGCTGGGCTTTTTGGAAGCAGGCTGGGCGACCGGCGCGATCGTCGGAGGACTCATCGCCAGCCAGCTTCCGCAGGCGCTGCGCATGCCCCTGTATGTTGCGGCATGCGCCGGGCTCGCGGCGGGCCACATGGCGACTCCGTTCGTGGCGTTCCTTGTTGGCGCCGTGATGATGCAAATTCTGTTTGGATTCTGCCGCGCGCTGGGTGGGGTTGTGGCGCAGTCTTCCTTAATGACCATCGTGCCAAGACATTTCATGGGGCGAACGCAATCCGCGATGGCGATTCTCACGACGGTGGTGCAGCTTTTCATGAGTTTTGCGCTGGGATGGGTGGCGCAGGGAGCCGGCCTGGTCGTCGCGTACGCGCTGCTGGCCGTGCTCTACACCGGAGCCACCGTCTCTGCCATACGCGCCCGGCAGCTCTTGCAATAAGCTTTGGTGACGGATTCTCGCGCGAAGTGGTGCAGCGTGACGGCCCGTCGACTGCGGGTTTGATCTAGCTGGAGGGGGGCGTGGATGCAGGGGCCGCTGGCGGAGGAACAGCCTTCGCACCGAGAAGATCCACGGCCGCTTGATTGAGCTTGGCGCGCAACTGGTAGCGCTCGTTGGCGCAGGTGATGTAGCGAACGGCGATCTCGACGCCGCCTATGACCGGTTTCACGTTGATGGCAGGCGCAGCAGAGAGAGCGCTCATCTGCCGCGAACGCGCCACGTGTTGCCACTCCTGCTCCGCCTGTTTTGCGGTTTCGGATGTCGCTTCGGCGACCTTTTTCTGAATCGCATCGATGACGGGATACGGGTCTTGCCCCGTGGGAAGCACCACCTGCAATTCGTCCCACATCCATTGCCCGGAGGTCGAGAAATTGAAGTAGTGGCCTTCGATCGCATAGCTGTTTGTGAACGTCACGCGCCGTCCCGTTGGGTGGCCCGAATCGGTCCAGTTGCCGGTCTCCAGCAAAACGGTGTGGAACATCCCGAGCTCGACCACTTCGCCGGTCACACCGTTGATCTCCACCCAATCGCCGAGGCGGATTCCGTTCTTTCCCATGAGCACGAACCAACCGAGGAAACCCACGATGAAATCTTTCAGTGCCACCGTCAGGCCCGCGCCTGCGAGGCCCAGAATCGTTCCCAGCTGGCTCGGGGGTCCGAAAATCACCAGCAGAATAAAGAGCACCGCGGCCACTTGCACGGCCACGCGTGTCACCGTGCGGAGCGTTTCCACCTGCCTGCGGTCCAGCGACAACTTTCCGAGTAAACGTTCTAGCCAGCTATCGAAAAAGATCCCGACGAGCAAGATTCCCAAAATAATGACCAGTCCCGTCAACATTCGGTGTGCGACCGACCGCTGCTTGGCCGCAACGACATCCGCCCATTTGGCATACACCTCGGCCAGCTGTTTTTGGTCGTCGATCCGCTTGCCGAATCCTGCCAAAGTTTTTTGCTCTGAAGCGCGGAGCTTCGTGGCCTTCACCAGGGCCGTCGACTCTTCACGGTTCAGATTTGAATGTTTCCGCGAACCGCCAGCGTCCGCACTCGATGCCGCTTGTTCGTTCGTCTGTAGTGTGCGGGTCTTTTCAGTGCCGATCTGCGCTTCGACCGCATCGTGCTGGGCGGTCAGCGAATTCGCCATGGACTCCGCGTCCTGCCTGGCGTGCCAGAGGAGTTGCAGCTTCTCCTGAAGCGCCGACCATCGCTGCACGCGGTGGATCAATCCCCATGCTTCGACATCATTGCTGACCGCCACGTGCATGGTATCGGCTACATGCGAAGCGGCTTCGTGTTCCTCAACCATCGTTTGAATTCGACCCTTCGGATCTCCGCCCGAACGGATCAGGTCCTGCTTGGCATCATCGGCTTCGTCCTGGTCCAACTCCAGCTGAGCTTTTGCAACATCAAGCTGGTCGTCCAAGGCATCCTTCTTGTCCGCGCCAGCCTTTTCGAAAGCTGTCGTGAGCCGCGCGACCTCTGCCTTGTCCGCTTCGACGGCTTTCTCCGCCTGCTGCAGCCGCGCTTGTATCTCCTTGGCCTCGGCGCTCAATACCGGTGGATGCTCCTCGGCGTCGCGCACCGCTGCGGCAAAGGCAAGGTCCATCTCATGGTCCCCAAGGCGTAGGGCTTCTTCCGCGAATGGCTGCTCCTCCGCGCTGGTCGGCATCTGCGCCAGCCGCTGCGCAGTCAAGAGCGGGGATTGATCCACGATGGGTGCCTGCGCTGCCCCTCCATACCCTGCCTTGGTATTCATCGCGGGCGCACTTGCCGGCTGTCCCGTGCGGAACAATCCATACGCAACGGCGCCCAACAGCAAGAGCAGCACAATCGCGGCAATTTTTCGCTTCGTCTTCAAGGTTCGCTGTGACCCGCGCTCTATTCTATTACGCAGGGAGACAATCCGGGCGCGGTCAGTTTAATCATTTTCGCAATCTGCACGATGTGGTTCCCTG
>Ga0209527_1000050_pt1 | contig 22391 bp, 22 predicted proteins | sample JacPinW_OM2H0_M2_FD_187968 | JGI IMG/M metagenome (GOLD analysis project Ga0209527, IMG submission 187968) | Forest soil microbial communities from Algoma, Ontario, Canada - Jack Pine, Ontario site 1_JW_OM2H0_M2 (SPAdes) (version 2) | ecosystem: Environmental > Terrestrial > Soil > Boreal... | reverse complement strand
CGAGATTCTCCTGGATGGAGGGTCGAAATGACGAGCGAGACCCGCCGCCGGAAGTGGCGCTGGCTGCGTCACGTCGCCTGGATTCTCGGCGCAAAGATCTTCCTGATTGTCGCGGGACTGATGATTTTCTTCGGGAGCGGCGCGGGCAACCCGCTGTTGAGCCGCTTGCTGGTAAGCCGTTTGGAACGGATGACCGGCGGCAAGGTGGAGTTGCGCGCTCTGTCGATTCAATGGCTCGCCATGCGGGCAACCATCAAGGGTCTGGTGATCCACGGGAAGGAGCGCGCGGGCACGGAACCTCTTCTTACCGCGGAGGAAGTGCAGGCCGGTCTGCGCATCGATTCCTTCTGGGGCCGCAGAGTTTCGCTGGACGAGCTGGTTCTCCAAAAGCCACACGTGCACATCCGCGTGGAAAAGAACGGTACGACCAACGTGCCCGCGCCTCCGCGGCCTACTTCTATAAATAAGCCATTGCGCGACACGCTATTCGAATTGCACATCCGGCGGCTGCTGCTCTCCGACGGGTGGATTCTCTACAACGACACAAAGACACCGATCACGGTCCATGGAGGAGATCTGCAACTTGGGTTAGATGGCGGCGGAACGCCGGACCATCCTCTATACCTCGGCAACCTGGTCTGGCAGACCATGCAGTTCACGTCCAAGCCCTACGTACCCCTGCAGGTGGGCTTAGCGGCGAAATTCACTCTGCGGCAAGACGGCTTCACGCTGGAGCAAGGTGCGCTCAGCGCGGGGCATTCGCACCTGGATGCACAAGTGGAAATGAATAACTTCTCGAATCCGCAGTGGAGTTTCCGGTACCGCGGCTGGGTCGATCTACTGGATATCAGGGAGACCCTCCGCGAACCCACCGTGCCGACGGGACGGGTGGAGGTACGCGGAGAAGGGCAGTTCGCCGGCGGCCAGTACCAGGGGAGCGGGAGTTATTCCGGACAGAATATCGCTCTACCGTATTTGGTCTTTCATGCCACCGGCCTCACTAGCCGTGGCAGCTATCGAATCGACAACCGTGGCCTGGAGGTCCCGGATTTCTTTGCCGGTGCTCTAGGCGGGAGGGTAACGGGGCGCGTGACGATGCGTTTCGACGGGCTGCAATTCAGGGCGGACACTCATGTGCAAGATGTGAGGCTTGCGGCGGTTCTGCCGGCCATCGAGCATCGCGACTTCCCGATCGACGAATTACATTGGGACGCACGGATAACGGCGGACACGGTGGAAACCTGGAGCGGCCCCTTCCTGCACTTCGAAATTTCCGCGAACACGGTGTGGGAGACTCCCGAAAAATTAGCGGAACACCATCAACCCGTGACGGCCGCCTGGAAGTTCCGCTATCGCTACGATCCCAACATCCTGACAATCGATTCAGGTGAATTTGAAACGCCGTCGTCGCGTGGAAGCATCGACGGCATTCTTGCTTCGCGCAATACCGCACTGAACGTGCGATTCGAAACGGGAGCGATTGAAACCTACAAGGACTTTATTAATGCCCTCCGAGGCGCTGCGCCTCGCTCTCCCGAGGCAGCAAAACCAATCTCGGGCAGCGCCCGATGGGATGGCAAAATCGTCGGAGCCTCGAGCGGTTCCGTATTTCAAGGCCACCTACGCGGGGAGCGTGTGCGTTACGACGGCGTCTTCCTGGACTATCTCGACGGCGATCTCACCTACTCACCTTTGGAATTCACTTTGGCGCGCGGGCACGCCCGGCGCGGCGAGATGGAAACGGATATGGAAACCAATCTTTCCCTGACCAACTGGAGTTTTCTGCCGGAGAACAACTGGACAGCGGAAGTCAATTTCGAAAAAGTTCCGGTCGAAAGCATCGAGCAGCTTCTGGGGTGGTCGTATCCGGTGAATGGATCCTTGACCGGCCAGTTTCACGGGCGAGGCACTCGGAAAGAACCCAGCATCACGGGCCTCTTCGATCTCGCCGATGGCAACGTGTATGGAATTTCCTTCAATCGTCTCCGCGGGCATTTGGACGTCTCGGCGAATGAGGCACGCATCGCGGACGCGGAGCTGCGGTTCTTTCCGCCCGGAAAAGAAAATGGGCGGGGCGCGGGAATCATCACCGGTTCGGCTGGTTACCACTACGAGGATCAGACGATTTCCGCTGACCTCGTGGGCGCCGCGCTGCCGCTGGAAAATTTTGAAAAATTACAGTCGACGCGCTTGCCGGTGGGCGGGCAGGTGAGTTTCCGGCTGAAGGCCGTTGGCCCGGTGAGAGCGCCGCTCGGCGAGGGGACATTTCGAGTCGTGGACCTCCGGATTGGCCAAGTGATTGTCGGCAGTTTCGACGGCAAACTGGCGTCAGACGGCCTCACGGCACACCTGGAATTGAGCTCCGCCATGACCACCGGTGAGGTCTCGGGGGGCTATACGCTCGGACTTGCCGATCCTTACCCGCTAAGTGGAAAAGTTTCGATCAAGAATATTGACCTGGACCCCTTCCTGCTCACCGCTTTGCATTTGAAAGAATTCAGCGGCCATGCCAATGCAGACGGTGACATTTCGCTAAACGGTTCGCTGAAGCTGCCGCAGAGCATCATCGTGGATGCGAATCTCTCGCGCCTGGCCATGAATTATGCCAACGTGCGGCTGGAAAACACGGGCCCGGTTCATTTCCGATCGACGAAAGACAGCCTGGAGATCGACCCGGTGACGCTGCGGGGAGTGGACACCAACCTGCAGATTGCGGGTTCGGTGCAGTTTGCCGGGCGCCGCGCCGTGGGATTGCGCCTAAATGGCGCTATGGACCTGCGGCTCATCAGCGGTTTTGTGCCGAATCTCGACGCACGAGGTCCCGCGCAAATCAACGCTTCGTTCGAAGGAACACTGGAACGGCCGCGCATCACCGGCCGCGTGCACATCGAAAACGCTTCTGCCCGCGCCGCGGATTTCCCCACCGGGCTCAGCGCGATCAAGGGCGACGTGGTATTCGATGCGACGCGACTGTACTTCGAAAATATGAGCGCGGAATCAGGGGGAGGCACGCTGCATCTTTCTGGGAACGTGAATTACGCGGAGAGTCCGCTTCGCTACGACGTCAGCGTTCGTACCGATCGCGTGCGGATTCGCTACCCGGAGGGCATGAGTTGGCTCGTCGGAGGTTCGCTCCGGCTGACCGGGACGACGGCATCCGGGGTGCTCTCCGGGAAGGTGACGATCGAGCGCGTCACTCTCACACAGGGCCTGCAAGTTGCTGGCATGCTGGTTTCGGCGAAGGAAGGCATTGGCAGCCCCACCACCAGTTCATCGTACCTGCGCAACTTGCAGTTCGACGTCGAAGCCGTCTCGGCACCCGATGCGCGCATGGAATGGCCGGGCGCGGAACTGCAAGCCGATGCGAATCTTCGCGTGCGGGGAACCTGGGAGCACCCCATTCTCCTGGGACATATCCATCTCCTGTCCGGTGATTTGTATTTCGCGGGCAACCGTTACCGCGTTACGCGCGGAGATTTGAACTTCGCCAATCCTTTCCGTCTTGATCCGGTTTTGAATGTGGAAGCAACAACGACGATTCAGCAATATGAGATCACGCTGAATTTCAATGGTCCGGCGAGTAAACTCACGCTGGCGTACCGCTCCGATCCCCCCCTTCCGGCCAACGACATCATCACATTGCTTGCCCTGGGGCAGACCAGCTCTGAGGGGGCGGCGCGGAGTGGCGGTACGTCACAGAGCGGAACAGCGGGTGCTTCTGCGATTCTCTCGGAAGCAATTTCCAGCCAACTAGGCGGGCGCCTGGAGCGCTTGTTTGGGATAACGCGCTTCCGTGTGGATCCCGGACTTTCGGGGGTAGGTTCAACTGGCTCGCAACAAAACGCGGGGTCGCGCGTGACCGTCGAACAACAGATTACGCGTAATCTCACCATCACTTATGTTTCGAATGTGAGCTCGACCCAGCAGCAGGTCATTCAAGTGGAATACAACGTGGACCGAAACGTCTCCATTGTCGGGCTCCGCGATCAGAACGGAACGTTTGGAATCGACATAAAGATCAAGAAGCGCTTTCCTTGAGCGGAAATCTATTCTGTGGGAGATGGCCTCAGGCTGGAAGAGGCGTGGACTCTCTGCTCAGGGCTGAGAAGTGCCCTGGGCCTGCGCTTGCTGCTTTGGCTGGACCTGCGGCCCGGCATGCGGCTTCGTGAGCCGGGCTTGCGCACCGACCCCGGGGTACTGTTTACGCAAATCCTGCATCACGTCACGCGCCACGCGCAGACTGATCGCGCGACCCGCGGAATTGGACTCCGCGGAAACTTTCGGCATTTCCGCCGCGTATTTCTGGCCTAGCGGTGAGCCGTAGAATTGCAGCAAACCTTTGATTTCATCTTCGGTGAAATGCTTGTCGTAGATGGCTACGAGTCCATCGGTCATATCATCGGGATGGAACTGCTTCTGGTAGCTATCCATGAAGGCGTTGATGAAGGCCTGGCCGCGGTCATTATCGGGCACGGTGGCCAGGAGACTATCACGATACTGTTCAGTGCTTTTGGCGGTGGCCTCTTCTAAGGCGTCGCGCACGCCCAGCAATTCCATCAGCGAGCGAATGTCGGCGTCCTTTACCGGATCCATGGGTTTCGCCGGCGTCTGCGCTCCACTGTTGTCCGGTAAAGCCGTCGCGCTTTGCGGCGCCGCTTGCACGGGGTTCTGCGATGCTCCCTGAATCACCAGGAAGAAGGTGCCAACGTAAATAATGACCAGTGCAAGGACCGCTTTCATGACTGCCTCCGCGGCGGCTTTGCTCGTGTTCGCGCCACCCCTACGATCTTAGGAAGAGCCGAGCAACGGCGCGACGGTTTCGGGGGACAGTCGTGCCGCGTTGTTCACCGGCCTAACGTTCAGGTCCAGGAACAGGAAATGGATTTCTGTTAGGATGCCTCGCCATGAGCAAGACGGAAATGCCGGGCGGCGTATCCACGGGAGCGCCTGATCCCGCGGCGATCGTTGAACGTGAGGGAGGCCTCCAGCAAGACCTCTCGCCGCGACAGGTCGCCATGATCGGGCTGGGCAGCACCATTGGAACGGGTTTGTTTCTCGGCAGCGCCATTTCTGTGAAGCTTGCAGGCCCGGCCGTGATCCTCAGTTTTCTGGGCGGATCACTGATTGCGCTCACGGTGATGTGGGCGCTGGCGGAAATGACCGCGGAGCATCCGGCTGCGGGCTCCTTCGGTCTGCATGCGGAGATCTATCTTCATCCCTGGGCTGGGTTTGCCGTCCGCTACACGTATTGGCTGTGCCTGGTAGTAGTCGTTGGCAGCGAAGTGGTGGCTGCGGCCATCTACTGCAAACTCTGGTTTCCCGGCATTCCGTCGTGGATATGGGTGGCGGCCTTTTCCGCAGCCATCGTTTACGTCAACACCATAAGCGTAAAAAGCTTCGGGCGATTCGAATACTGGTTCGCGATGATTAAGGTGGTGACCATCGCAGTTTTCCTGGTCCTAGGAACAGCGCTTCTGCTGGGGATCGGATTCCCCCGCATCGGGGCCGTCAACTACACCGGACAGGGCGGTTTTTTTCCGAACGGCGCGACAGGTGTGCTCCTCGGAATCACCATGGCGGTCTTTAGTTTTCTGGGGATCGAGATTGTAGCGGCGACCGCTGGGGAAGCGGCAGAGCCTCGAATCGCCGTCCCGAAGGCACTTCGCGGTACGCTTTTCTTTCTGGTGCTCTTCTATCTCGGGGGATTGACGCTGGTGGTCGGGCTCGTGCCTTGGAATCAAATCGGGCTTGGCGAGAGTCCCTTCGTCCGTGTTTTCCAAACCGTGGGCATTCCCGCCGCGGGACTGGTGATGAATTTCGTGGTGCTGACAGCGGCACTTTCTAGCGCTATGTGCAATCTCTACTTCACAGCAAGATTGCTCTTCTCTCTTGCGAGGGGCGGCTATGCGCCGGGGGCGCTCGGCCGTTTGAGCAAACAGGGTATGCCTGTCCTGGCGGTGCTGGCATCGAGCGCCGGAATGGCCGTGGCCGTATTTCTCTCCCATTATTTCGAGGCTACAGCTTTCGTCTTCATGATCGGCGTGGCATTCTTCGGCGGGCCTTTCATCTGGATCATGATTCTGATAACCCATCTAGCGTTCCGGCGCGCCAATGCTCGCGCGGGAAAAACGGTATTGCGCTTTGCGCCTCCTGGACCCGGGAGCTCGCTGTTTGGCCTTACCGCGCTTCTCGGGGTGCTCATCTCTACCTGGTGGGTTCCCGGCTTTCGTGTAACGCTTCGGGCCGGCCCTCCCTGGCTGGCCTTCATAACGCTGTGCTATTGGGTTTGGTCACGCGCTAATCGGAATAACTCGGCGGTAGGCAATTCAGAAGGAGTGACTACAAGCGCTCCCACTCCGCCAAATAAATTTCGCGGCCCAGAATAATTGCCGTTTCGCGAAGCATCATACGGAGTTGTGGCACGGAGTATTCTTCATTTGAGGGAATTGTTAGGCGATTTTCGTTTTGGATCAAAAACTGATGGCGAGCTCCCGAGAACGGCCCGTCGAAACCCAGAACACGGAGGCGGCGGATAAACTCGCGACGCTTACAAGGAGTCCACCGGCTCACGCGCGGGTTCCTTGTTCAAATCAATATTCCCGATAACAGGTAGATGATGGCGAAGTTTGAGGCCGACAAGAACCCAATCCTCAAGCGTGGACCGGAGCTCCTCTTCACATTCTTTGAGCGTGGGGGCAAAAGAAAGTACGCCCGGGCAGGAAGGGATACGGCCTGAGAAGGAATTATCCTCCAGCTTATCGTAGACCGCTTGACCCATCGCCAGTTCGACATATTCGCTCAGTACATATCGTTTGCTCACGGCCAACCTCTGGCCGCATTATACAAGCTAACTTGGTTTCGCGGCAGCTAGAGTGACGCAAGTGGGAGCCGATATGGATCCACTTCTGAAGTGGCGCGTGGAATTTCCGATCCTGGACCGCACTACTTACATGATCAGCAATTCGCTGGGGGCGATGCCTCGTGGGGTGTACGAGGGGTTGCGCTCGTACGCCGATTCCTGGGCGGATCGCGGCGTTCGCGCATGGGAGGAGGGCTGGTGGGAGATGGCCGTAGGCGTGGGCGACCAGATCGCGCCACTCATCGGAGCGGGCCCGGGCGAGATTTCGCTCCACCAGAATGTGACGCTCACCCAGGCGGTGATTTCGTCATGCTTTGACTTTCGCGGCCCGCGCAACAAAGTTGTAATGGTCGAGCTGGAGTTTCCTTCGACTCAGTATTTCTACCACGAGCAACGCCGGCTCGGCGCCCGCGTCGAAGTCGTTGCGACTCCGGACCACATTCGCATTGATCTGGACAAGCTGCTCGCAGCGATCGATGAAACCACGCTCCTGGTGCCGATTTCGCAGGTTCTTTTCCGAAGTTCCTCGATCGTTGACGCGCGTGCCATCATTCGGCGGGCCCACCGCGTCGGCGCGCACGTGATTCTCGATGTTTTTCAGGCCGCGGGAGCAATCCCCATCGACATGCGCGGCCTGGGCGTTGATTTTGCGGTAGGCGGAGTCCTCAAGTGGCTGTGTGGCGGACCGGGTGTTGCTTATCTATACGTCCGCGAAGATTTGCGCACTAAGCTGCGCCCTGCGCTCACGGGGTGGATCGCGCACCGCCGCCCATTTGCTTTCGAAACGGGCGCCATCGATCGGCGCGAAGACTCCTTCCGCTATCTGAACGGTACTCCACACATTCCCGCACTCTTTGCGTGCCAGCCCGGACTGGACATCGTCAACAAAGCCGGCATTGAGGCCATCCGCAAGAAATCCATGCGCATGACCGCGCGCCTCATCGAAGGCGCGCGGTCTCACGGCTGGCACGTGAACACACCGGAAAACTCAGCGGAGCGCGCGGGGACGGTTTCGGTCGAATGCCCGCATGCCCACGAGGTTTGCCGGGAACTGCTCGCCCGGGACATCATCGTCGACTATCGTCCCCAGGCCGGGGTGCGAGTCTCGCCACACTTCTACAATCGCGAGGATGAATGCGACTTTACCCTCGCGCAAATGGACGAGATCCTGAAAACAGGCGCGTGGGAAAAACATGTGGCGGCGGTTACGCATGCTTGAGAACAAAGACTACGCACCACAGTGCGCGGAAATGATCGAAAAGCAGTTGCGGCGTCGCGGCATTAGTGATGAGGCCGTTCTTCTGGCGATGACAGCAGTGCCGCGGCACGAATTTGTGCCTGAAGCGCTTCGTTCGCGCGCGTATGAGGACGTGCCATTGCCGATCGGCGGGGGTCAAACCATTTCGCAACCCTACATTGTTGCCGCCATGACCGCGGCGTTGCATTTGCAGCCAGGCGACCGGGTTCTGGAAATTGGCACGGGCTGTGGCTATCAGGCTGCCGTGCTGTCCCGTTTGGCCAAGGAAGTTTTCACCATCGAGCGGCGACCGGAGCTCGCTTCCGCTGCTTCCGCCACGCTTGCCCGGCTCGGCTTCCCCAACGCGCATGTTCACTGCGGCGACGGCACGCTCGGCCTGCCGGACCTGGCTCCGTTCAGCGCCATCCTGGTTGCCGCTGCCGCTCCTGCGGTTCCGAAGCCGCTCCTTGCTCAGCTTGCCGACGGCGGCCACATGATTGTCCCTGTGGGGGACGCGGAACATCAGGAATTGCAGCTCATCGAAAAGCGCGGTGATGCATTCTCCACAAAGATGCTGGAAGGATGCCGGTTTGTGCCCCTCGTCGGCTACCACGGCTGGCAGGAACCGTCGTAACGATGAACTCCACAGTCCCCGATCTTTCCATTATCATTCCCTCGTACAATGAGGAATCGCGCCTTCCGGCTACGCTGGAGCGGATTGCGGAATACCTTTCGAGCTATGGGTGCGCCGCGGAAGTCCTGGTCGTGGACGACGGCTCGAAGGACGGCACAGCCGCGGTGGCGGAATATTTCCGCATCAAGATTCCCACGCTGCGCGTGGTTTCGAATGGCGTCAATCGAGGCAAAGGCTACAGCGTACGCCACGGCATGCAGGAAGCGCACGGCCGCATCGCACTTTTCACGGACGCGGATCTCTCCGCGCCGATCGAGGAAGCCGACAAACTCATCGACGCTCTGGACACCTATGACGTGGCGATTGGCTCCCGGGCGATGGACCGCAGCCTGATCAGCGTCCATGAGTCTCCTTTCCGCGAGTTCGCAGGAATCATTTTCAATAAGATTGTGCGAAGCATCTTGTGGCTGCCGTTTGTCGATACCCAGTGCGGTTTCAAAGCGTTCCGGCGCGAACGCTGCGGGATCATCTTCGAGCAGCAGACGATTGAGCGATTCGGGTTCGACCCGGAGTTGCTGTTTCTGGCGCGGCGTCATGGATTGCGCGCGGTTGAAATTCCGGTGCGCTGGGGGCATTCGCCGGCCACCAAAGTGAGCATGCTGCACGACAGCATTCAAATGTTCATGGACGTATTCACGATCCGGTGGAATTCACTGCGGGGACGATACCCGCGGAAAGCCTGATTCGCGCGAGTTTAACTTTGCAACACAAAGTACTTGACAAGCCTGATTCCATGCGCTAGCCTTTTTGCTATGGCGACCACAGGTCCGCTTCGCTCTCCGCAACGCGAGCCCATCCCCATCGACGCTCGCGCCGCCGACCATCTCCGCTACATCCGCGAAACGATGGAGAGCGCCGCGGAATTTACAGCTCTGCCCGGCTGGGGCGGCGTGGCCATGGGGGTCACGGCGCTGGTGGCCGCGTTTGTGGCCTCGCGGCAGACCACCCCGCGCGCTTGGCTGGCCGTCTGGCTGATCGAAGCCTTCGTCGCCGTGGCCATTGCGGCGCCCGCTGCGGCCACCAAAGCGCACCGTGCCAACTCCGCGCTCTTCTCCGGGCCAGGCCGCAAATTCCTTCTTAGTTTTGCGCCGCCGATTGTCGTGGGCGGCCTGTTGACCTTCGCTCTCTACCACGCCGGCAGCCTGGCCGCCCTTCCGGGTGTTTGGCTCTTGTTGTATGGGACCGCCATTGTTACGGGTGGGGCGTTCTCCGTACGTGTTGTGCCGGTGATGGGTTTGTGCTTGATGTTGCTCGGCGGTGCTGCACTGTTCGCGCCGGCAAGCTGGGGAGATGCATTCATGGGTGCGGGCTTTGGGGTCGTGCAGATCGGCTTCGGCTGGTGGATCGCGCGGCATTATGGAGGCTAGCGGGAGATCCGATGGCTAAGTCGTCTACAGCGCGTCAAGAACGTGTGCAGCGGTCGCGCGAGCGGGGCGCCTCCCTGGAAGCCATCCGCAATCCGGCGCGGGAAACCGTGCCGTCGGACCTGGACCGGCTGATTCACGAACGCATCCGCCTGGGTATCGTCAGCGCGCTGGCGGTTAACCGCTCGCTGACTTTCAACGAGCTCAAAGCGCTGCTGAAAACCACCGACGGCAACCTGAGCGTTCACGCCCGCAAGCTGGAAGAGGCCGATTACATCGTGTGTACGAAATCTTTCGACGGGCGCTTGCCGAAGACGGAATATCGCCTGACGGCAGCGGGGCGGCGGGCACTGGAGCGCTACTTGAATCATATGGAAGCGCTGATCCGGGCGACGCGCGAAGGCTGAACGGCAAAATTTTTTGTCTTTACACTTTGTATTGCAGAGTAGTTTACGACACTTCCTCCGCGGCGGAGAAAGAACATGCTCATGCAGCATCTGACGGTACGGCCGATTCCCACGGCGCAGCCGGCCATTGCCGAGGCTCCGCGGCTCCACGTAGCGATCATCTCGGACGGCAATGGCCGCTGGGCGACTTCGCGAGGCTTGCCGCGTTCCGCCGGTCATCGTGCCGGAGCCGAATCTGCGCGCCGCGTCATCGCGGCTGCGCCGCGCATGGGCATTCACACACTGACGCTTTTCGCGCTTTCCTCCGCGAATTGGAAGCGTCCCGCTGCCGAGATCCACGCGATCATGCGGCTGCTTCACGAATATCTTCTTACGGAAACGACCCACTGCATCACCGAGGGTGTGCGCCTCAGCATCATCGGGCGCCGGGATCGTTTGCCCGACACGCTCCGCCAAGCCATCGCGGATTCGGAAGCCGCCACGGCAAAGGGCACACGTCTGCACCTTCGGCTCGCGGTGGATTATTCCGCCCGCGAAGCCATCTATCACGCCGCGTGCCGCTTTTACAAAGTCACCGAGCTTTCGCCCGAGTCGTTCAGCAACGTCCTCGCCGAAGTACACCGCGGCGGCTCAACGGAAGTTGACTTGCTGATTCGCACCGGCGGCGAGCAACGGCTTTCCGATTTTCTCCTGTGGGAATGCGCTTTCGCGGAATTCGTATTTCTGCAAAAGCGCTGGCCGGACTTTACGGCCGCCGATCTGGATGCGGCCGTGCAGGAATTCAGCAGACGGGAACGCACTCGCGGTGCACTGCCGGATGCCATCGCCGGGTAATTCGAAGCAAGTCAGGGAGGAGAGCAATTCATGTCGGAATTCATGCCGCACTATGCCCCGGTCGTCGTCCTCCTATTCCTCGGCACTGCTTTGTTGATGGGGGTTAGCTTTCTCGTGCTGTTCTACGGCGCCGTCCGGCGCTCCGCGTTCTTCGCAAGGCTCGGTGGAGGCGCAGCGCTTACGATTGCCGCTGGATATTTCATCCTTCTGAGCGGCGTTTCGTTCGCGAGCAGCGAACAAGTCTTACTTCCCGGCGGCTGGAAATATTTCTGCGAAATCGATTGCCACCTTGCTTATTCCCTCCTTGGCGTGCGAACAGCCACGGCGCTGGGCCCGGAGATGCAACAAGTCACGGCGCGCGGCGAATTTGTCGTTGCTCGAGTAAAGACCTGGTTTGACGAGCGCACCATCTCCGCCCATCGCGGGAATGGGCCGCTCACGGCCAACGGCCGCAAGGTCCTACTTGTCGATGGCGATGGGCGAAGCTTCGGACCATCGCCGGAGGGTCAGGCAGCCTTTGCCCGCTTCCTTGGTTTCTCCACGCCACTGACTACGCCGCTCCGACCTGGCGAGTCCTACACGACGGATTTTGTCTTTGATGTCCCCAGGGATGCTCGCGGACTCCGGCTCTTAATCACCGAGGACGACCCTGAAACCCGGCTGGTCATCGGGCACGAAAACAGCCTTTTCCACAAGAAGATTTACTTCGGGGTTGATTCTGCGCCAATACTAACCAAGACTGCCCGATAAACTGCTCAGAACAAGCAGGTTGTCGGTGCGCTCATGCCTCTTCCTACCCCTGACATTTCACCCTGCAGCGTCGTCTATACCCTAGGAGCCAGGAATGGGAACTATGGGACTTGCGCTGCCTTGGAAGGCTAGAATCTCTTCCACGCTGCGCGAACGGGGGACGCGAGTGGAACCTTCCGAGCACTTTGCCGGCGGCCCCAACCCGGCTGCGGTGGATGCCTTGAGCGAGGATGCCGTACTGGCCGCTGCCTGCCGGTCCGGCGATCTGCGCGCCTACGAGCGCCTGTACGCGATGCATGGTGCGCGCATGAAGAACCTGGCGCGGAATGTTCTCGGCAATCCCAGCGACGCCGAAGACGCCGTGCAGGAGACATTTCTGAAAGTGCAACGCAGCATCGCCAGCTTTCGCGGCCAATCGAGTTTCGTCACCTGGACCTACCGGATCCTGATTAACACCTGCTACGACGCGCGGCGCAGCCGGCTGCGCAAAAAAGAAGTCGCGAACGACGATTCCGAGGAGACGCCGCGCCATGAACCCCGCGCGCCTGGAGCGCATCCTGCTCTCCGCATGGCGCTGGAGCGCGCGCTAGCCAAGCTCACGCAACACCAGCGCGATGTTTTTCTCTTGTACGAGGTCGAAGGTTTCCGCCATGCGGAGATCGCCGGGATCCTGGAGATGACCGAAACGGCCTCGAAGAACACGCTCTTTCAGGCCAAGAAAAATCTTCGACAGATGCTCGAACCTCCGCGCAGCAGCGCTGCGGAGGCACGGTGAAAAACATGAACGTCACCTGCAACGATCGCGATCGGATTTTCGAAGATGGCACGCCCGCCGAATGGGCGGCGCTCGGAGCACACGCAGCCGCGTGCCCGATCTGTACGGAACAGATTCGTGCCTGGGAGTCGTTGAGCGTCGCGGCGAAAGAGCTGCGCGACTACTCGGATAGCCCTTCGTTCTGGCCACGGATCGAGCGCGCACTCGCCGAAGAGGCGGCGAGAAACCCACAGCGCGCCGAGCGCCGGGGCTGGTTTTCCTTCTTCCGAAATATTCCGCTGGGATGGCAGACTGCGGCGGCTGGCGCTTTCGTTCTGGTTCTGACCGTCTCTGCGGGCTGGTTCTACCTGCAGCCGCCCAGGGATGGGCAACCAGCAGACCAATCACTTCTGAAGAGCAAGGCTCTCAAGGAAGTCGAGAGCGCGGAAACCACCTACGTGCAGGCCATCGACAAGCTCGCCGCGGAGGCCAAGCCACAACTCGACAACCCTGCAACGCCGCTGCTTGCCAACTATCACGAGAAATTGCTGGTACTGGATAGCGCGATCGCCGATCTGCGCGCGCAGGCGGGAATGAATCCATCGAATGCGCAACTGCGCCACCAGTTGCTTGCCATGTACCAAGAGAAGCAGCACACCCTCGAGGAAGTTTTGGAGACTAAACAATAATGATTCGCAATCTAAGCATTTTCCGGAGAAAGCCGTTGCCTCTGGCCGCAGTTACTGGACTGCTCTCCGCGATGCTGCTCTTCACGGCGAAGCCCATCCGAGCCGCAAATCCCGGCCAGGAACAAGTTTCGAGGGATTTTCACCAGACGGTGACGCTCGGCGCAGGCCAATCCGTGCGCGTCGAGCACAAGTTCGGTAGCGTCAGTCTCCACGGTGAGTCCGGCCGCGACGTCAAGATTTCTGCCACGATCCGCGCGCAGGCCAGCTCGCACGAGGAAGCAGAATCCTTCGCGCAAAAAATCAAGATCGAAGTGCAGCAAACGAGCGAAGGAGTGCGCATCAAGACTATCTATCCCGAGGAAGAGAAAAAATGGTTTCACTCCGGCAAGAACTCTTCGTGGTCCGTGAGTTATGACATTGGGATGCCCTCCGATGCCCCGATTATCGTGCGAAACAGTTTCGGGAGTGTTGCTGTGGCAGGAATTCACGGGGCCGCAGATGTTGAGAACGGCTACGGTACGCTCACCGCGCGTGACGCCGGCGCCGGCCGGTGGAACAATGCTTTTGGGAGCATCGAGCTCACTGGAGCCGGCGGAAATGTCTCCGTGAGCGACAACAACGGCTCCGTGCAGGTGTCGGACGTAAAGGGCACTCTCGAAGTACGCAATCGTTTCGGCAGCATCACCACACGAAGTATTCAGGGCGCGGTGACCATTACCGGCGGCAATGGCGCGGTGGCTTTAACGGATGCCGCCTCGGCAAACATCACCACTTCGTTTGGAAGTGTCGAAGCACGGAATATCCGTGGCGATCTTTCAGTGCGCGACAACAACGGAAACGTCGAGATTTCGAGCATCGGCGGCGCTGCCGACATCACCAACAGCTTCGGCAACGTCGTTTTTGCCGACGTACATGGCCGCGTGAATTGCACCACCAACAATGGCCGGGTCAAGGGCAGCGCGGTGACGGGCGGCTCCGTAACCATTCGCGATTCCTTCGGCAACATTGAGCTGGACACCATCAGCGGTACTCTAGACGCCGAAACCTCCAATGGAAGAATCACGGTGCGCGACGCACGCGGGGGCGTCACGCTGAAGTCCTCCTTTGGCGCCATCGAAGCGTCGAATGTCCCGAAGGGGATTCGCGCCATCACGGGGAACGGGGGCATCACGCTCACCGACGTCGGCGGAGATGCTTTTGCCAAGACCAGTTTCGGAAGTGTCTCAACGGAACGGATCAACGGCAATCTGACGGTGGAGAACAGCAACGGCTCGGTCACAGCAAAAACCGTGAAGGGCGACGCCGGGGTGAAGACATCTTTTGCAGGTGTCACACTGGAATCGGTTGGCGGGCGGATCACGGTGGACAATCAGAACGGAGCGATCTCCGTGACGGCCATGCGTCCGGCCAGCGGTTGCCGCGACATTTCGCTCAAGACATCGTTCTCCTCCATCCGCGTGCGCGTTCCCGAGGGCTTGGGCTACAACCTCACGGCAAGGACTTCTTTCGGCCGGATTTCCTCCGAATTGCCGGTCACTTCAACGGGCAGTATCGGGGGCGATACGCTGAACGGCACCATCGGCACGGGCGGCTGCCAGCTTCAACTCACGGATTCCAACGGAAGCATCGAAATCGCAAAAGCTCCCTGATCGTGCGTCCCATTATTTTGCGGCCTGCCGCGCGCGATCCATTGCGAACGCTTTCTTCAGGATACGTGTCGCAGTTTCCGTGAGATGAAACTGGGTGAGTTCCTCTTCGCGCGCGAACGCGACATCGGTTACATCACCTCCTGCGCGGGGCTCGCCGCCGATTCGCTCGCAAAGATAATCCGCAATGACAAAGTGAAATCGCAGTCTTCGCTTCTCTTCAGCGCCGGTTGACCCATCCTCCAGGTAAATCCGGTCGAATAGCTCGATGAGCCCGAGGACGCGAACCTCGATCCCGGTTTCTTCCAGCAATTCGCGAGCGACCCCCTCTTCCAAACTTTCACCGATCTCCAGCGTGCCGCCCGGAATTGACCATTCACCGCGCAACGGCTCGTTGCCGCGGCGGATCAGCAGCGTGCGGCCCTGATCGATAATCACGCCCCCGATACCAACCACTGGCCGTTCGGGGTACTCTCTGGAGGAGGTCATTCGAAAGGTCCTTCCGCCCATGATGCGATGGCGTCCAAAGCAGCGCTACCATGCACAGGAGTTGACTTCATACGCCGCGGTATATAATACGCTGCACAGTGGGGAGCACGATCCTCGTACCCCCACTTCGCAAACGACAATACGGAGGGTGGAGCCGTGATCCGTTGCCCTGAATGTTCCGCCGAAATCGATGTCGACGAAGACGAAGTCGAAGAAGGCGAGATCCTGAGTTGTCCCGAGTGCGAATCCGAACTCGAAGTCTCGCAGACGCATCCCGTCCACCTGAACCTCATCGCCGATGATTTGGACGAAGAGGACGACGAGGAAGACGAAGGAAAGACCGGAGAAAATGGCGACCTCATCGACGAAGAGGATGACGAGGAAGACGAAGAAGAAGACGAGGAGTGACCGGCACGTCCCACCAGGCCTGGCATCCTCCCATGCTCGTGCCGCCATCTAAGTTTCGAAGGAGCAACCTAATGCAGCGCGCGCAGTGGGTGACGATTCTCTGCACGGCTGTGCTTACCGCTTCGTTCAGTGCGGCATTTGGACGGACCCAGGACCCTGTGCCACCGCCGCAGGGGACCGCCGCTAGTCCGCAAGCTCCGGCGGTCACGGCGAGTAAACCGGCCAAGAAAAAATACAGCCACGCAAATGATTTCTTGATTCGCGGAACCGTCTTTACAGACAAAGCCCTTTCGTTCCCGGGCGTGCAACTCCGCATCCGCCGGGCCGGAGAGAAGAAATACCGCTGGGAGAGCTACACGAATTCCCGCGGCGAATTTGCAGTCCGTGTGCCCCAGGGCTCAGACTATGAGATGGTCGTCCGCATAAAGGGATTCGCAGAGCAGACGCGCACCATCGATACGAAAACCGGGGGGAACGAGGAAAGCATGGTGTTCCGAATGCAGCCGACTGCGGGAGGCAAGGGATGAACATGTGGAGGCGCGTCGGCGGTCTGGCGGTGATTCTTTCGCTCTTTGCGGCTGTTGGTGTGGCTCAAGACAAGAAGCGCGAAGCTCAGCTCCGCACGGTCCGCGGCGTGGTGGCGGACAAGTCCGATAGCCCTCTTTCCGGCAGCGTGGTTTTTCTGAAAAACGTGCGCACCAATTCCGTGCGCAGCAGTTACACCGATGACACCGGCAACTACCGTTTCAGCGGCCTGGATCCCAATGCCGATTACGAATTGCATGCTGAAAAAGAAGGCGCCAAATCCCCAACCCGTACCGTCTCCAGCTTCGACAGTCGCAAGGACATCGTTCTGAATCTCAAAATCGACAAGAAAAAGAGCTGATCTTAGGTTCCTGCCCTCGGGTGAGCAATGTTTCTGAGCTGCCCGGCAGTGCTCGCCCGTTGCCGAAACCATCAGTGGCCGGGGGCGAAGTCCTTGCTGGTAGGTTGTGTGAGGGTAAAACCCTTTCTTCATCCAGCGAATCTAAGTTGGGACCTAGCATTATAGAACGGGGTCATCCCTTTTGCTGCGGCAATAGAAGTCCTCCGGGAGATAATTGGAGTTATCTATGGTCAACCAAAATGGGATGCCGAGTCTTATCGTGCTTTCACTTCTGGTCGGACTAATGCTCGTCGTTGCTCCTGCGTTGGCGCAACAACAAGAGTCCCAGCAGCCCGCCCCGGCCCCCTCGAATCCGCAGACCACGGACAAGAAGGACAGCAAGGATGATAAAGACAGACAGCGCGGGACAGTCGGGAAGAGCAAACTCGAGAAAGATACAGGGACCGTTAACGATCGAATCTTCGAGGTTCTGCCCAACTATGGGACAGTCGAAAACGCCAAAGAGCTTCCGCCGCTCACCACCGGCCAGAAATTCAGATTGGCGACCGCCGGCGTTTTTGATTGGGGGGCTTATCCCTTCAACGGCATCCTCTCGGGAATCGCACAGGCCAAGAATGATCCAAAAGAATGGGGACAAGGATGGGACGCCTATGGAAAACGTTATGGCGCATCCTTCGCCGACAACAGCATCGGCACCTATATGACGACGGCGATTTTCCCCAGCTTGCTGCACGAAGATCCGCGGTACTACCAGTTGGGAAACGGGCGCTTTGCTCACCGGGCCTACCATGCCATCAACCGGCTCTTTGTCGTTCGGACCGATTCAGGGCACGAACGCTTCAACTTCTCGGAATCGACTGGCAATGCGGTGGCCGCAGCGCTCTCCAATATCTACCATGTTCCCGAGGATCGCACGGCCTCACGAAACGCCACTACTTTTGCTTTTCTGATTCTGTATGACGGCCTGGACAACGAATTAAAAGAATTCTGGCCGGACATTCGCCGCAAGGTGTTTCATAAGAATACGCCGTAGTTCATCGCGACTTATGGTCAGCAACACCTTTTACGCAGTACCGGCGCACTAGTATGCAATTCGGGCACAGCGCCGAAACTATGACGCAACTTCCGGAGGACTTCGGCCGTCGAATCATCAGCCGACGGTGGAAAGCGAGTCTTCGTCCGAGAACATCTCCTTTTCGGCTTCGGAAATTGACCGCAACTGCAATGAAAATAGCTCGAGAAGTATTGTTCGCCGCTTGCTGCGCGATTTTTATCGCGTTGCTGCCGCTCGCCTGTCCAACTCTCGCCCGGCAGCCACAGGATGCAAATTCAAACGTTCCTAGGGCCTCAGTTGCCGGCAGGACCACGGTAGTCTCCGGGGAGGGGGCCACCAATAGCCTTGCCGGAGTCACCGTGAAATTGACGGGTCCGTCCGTGGGACCAGCGCCCCAATCAACAGTGACCGATGCGGAGGGCCGCTACGAGTTTACGCATCTTGCTGCCGGAACCTACGCACTTGAAGCGAGCGCCGATGGCTTTAAGACCTGGTCCGCCACGATAACTCTCCGAGCGAACCAAGCGCTTGTCAAAGACGTCGTTCTGCAGATTAGTTCCGTCAATCAGCAAGTCGAAGTTCAAGGAGAGGCCGCCGAAATTGCCACGCAGAATGTGGCGATAACAGCTACGGTCAACACTGACCAACTAGAGAGTCTGCCCTTGCCTACCCAGAAATTTACAGAGGCTTTGTCTTTGATACCGGGTGTCATTCGGACTCCCACGGGCAAACTGACGTTCAAGGGTCAGGCTGAAAGCCAGGGAATGCTTGTGGTGGACTCGGCGGAAAACGTTGATCCCGTCTCGGGAAGTTTCTCGATTCCCATTCCTGTTGACATCATTCAATCCATGACCGTTTACAGTTTGCCTGAGAGTTCTGAGTACGGCGGTTTTACAGGTGGCCTGACGACGATCGAAACGAAGCCTCCTTCCGGCATATGGGACTACAAGCTGCGTGATTTCATCCCGGCATTCCGGGGAAAGAACGATCACCTGGTGGGGCTTGCCAACTGGACGCCACGACTTGAGTTCGATGGCCCGCTCATCAAGAACAAGATGAACTTCTCCGAAGAGGTTACCTACGAATTGCGGAGACAGCCTGTGCGTGGGTTGTCGTTTCCAGAGAATGAGATCAAGACGCGAAGCGTCACGTCCTTCACGAACCTTCAGCTGATACTTTCGCCTCGGCACGTGCTGAACTTCAACGTCAATGTTTTCCCCCTGGAGCTCGACTTCGCCAACATCAATGCGCTGATCCCGCAAACTGCGTCCACCAACTATGGACGAAGCGGAGTCTCCATCGGCTTCTCCGATTCCTATCAGTTCGTCTCGGGAGCATTGCTGAACACCATGGTTCGGTACACCCGGTTCGATAGTAACGCCCACGGGCAGGGACCCGCCGATATGCAAATCTCACCCGAGGGGTGGGCTGGCAATTACTTCAATAGTTGGAACCGTAAAGCCAACCAATGGGAAGTCTTACCCGCGTACCAACTCTCATCGAAGTCCTGGCACGGAAGCCATGAAGTGAGGTTTGGGGCGGACATCCTATACCGTGACTATGACGATACCAGCACATCCCATCCCATTGAGCTGCTGGCGCAGGATGGCTCGGTTGCCGAACGGATTGACTTTCAAGGGGCGGGCCTGCTGAGCGCATCGGATGCGGAGGTCGCGGAATTTATCCAGGATCATTGGACTCTGAACGGCCACTTGACTCTCAACTTCGGAGCACGTTTAACCAGTCAATCCATCGGTCGCGACGCCGCCTTCGCGCCTCGCATCGGCGCAGCCTATTCCCTGAATGACGGAAAGACAGTCCTTCGTGCCGGTGCTGCCGAGGTCTACGGCCATGTCCCGTTGCTTGCGGCAGACTTCACTGGCAACCAGACGCGTGTACTCAGCTTCTTCGATTCCTCCGGCGCGCTGATAGGCCAGCCCGTCGTTTTAGTAAATTCCTACCTTCTTTCGGGTGCGCCCCCGAGTGCGCCGGGCGTTCCGCGCGACCCTGGATCAAGCCCTCGCACCTTTAGCTGGAATCTCGTGCTTGAACAAGAGGTGCGCAAGAATCTTAACCTCCGAGCTAGCTATCTTGATAGCCGCACCGTGGGCCTCTTTTTTCTGGATCCGGTGCTCAATGCTACCGGAGCAGGCGGATTGCTGGCTCTAAAGAACACGGCAGTTTCACAATATCGCCAGGCTGACATCACCGCTCACTATCGCTTCGGCGAGCGCGCCGATATGAGCCTGTCCTACACCTGGAGCCGGGGTCGCGGTGACCTCAACCCGCTCTCGGATACTCTTGTCCCTTTCCAGATTCCGGTAATTCGACCGAATGCCACGGGTATCCTGTCCTCGGACGTTCCTCATCGCGTTGTGGCTTCGGGATTCTTCCGACTTCCTTGGAAAATGGTCATCAGCCCCGTAGCTGACGTGCATTCGGGATTGCCGTTTTCAAACGTAGACGTTCTGCAGAACTATGTCGGTGTGCCCGATGACCAGCGTTTCCCCTTCTACTTCTCGCTGGACGTCAGGCTTTACCGGGAGTTTGCCGTCCACATACCGCGCACGGAGCGTTCCAAGACTCATAAGGTTCGTCTAGGCGTATATTCGACCGACATCACGAATCGCCAAAACCCTCACGACGTATACAACAACGTCACATCTCCCATCTTTGGCCACTTCGCGGGCTTCCAGCGGCGTTACACCGGCCTCGTATTAGATCTGATTCAGTAAAGGCCGCGCAGTTGCCGCTGTGTAGTCGTCCCCGAATCGCTCCAACCTAGTTTTTCGCTTGGAGTGACTGCGTGGCTCGGCGGCGGGCCGGTCCGCTTGCCTTATTTTTCGACGCCGCGTTTCAATTGGAAAATGTCCAGGGAGGGGAACTAGGGCCGGCTAGTAGTCGCAAAGTCTTTCACAAGAATACGCGGTTGCTCGGCGTTGCCTGCCAACTGCGAATGCCCTATCGCAGTGCCGGAGCCAAGACCTGAACCGCCCTCGGCACCACTTCGATTTCCACCGGCGTTGTTCCGATGATCTCACCGTCTCCGTGGAACATGCATGGCCGGTCCGTGGTGAGCCGCACGCGTTGGGGGCGCCAGCGTTTCACGCGTGAGGTTCGAAGTTCACCACTCCCCATCAACCGCGGTAGTAGCCACAATACTCCGAACGTGCCGATATCTTCGATTAGGACAACGTGGAGCGACCCATCATCAAGAGCTGCTCCGGGGGCCAACCTCAGACCGGCTCCATAGGTTGGGGAATTCAACACGGCTGCCAGCAGGGCCTTCGCTTCCCACGAGATGAGAGTACTCCCCGGAAAGTCGATGCGGACTTTGAGGGGCACGTACTCCACCAGCGCGCGTAGCGCCGACGCAAGATAACGCGATCGACCGGGCAACCGGCGGTAAGCGCCGTTTGCATAGCGCGCTGCCTCCGTGTCAAGTCCAACGCCACCTCCCCCTGCATACAAGCGCGTTCGCCCTTCGGCCGTTCGCACTTTCACCAGGTCCACAAAACGCGGATTGCCACGCAGGATGGCCTCAGCCGCTTTGACCGGATCGTCTGGCAACCCAAGCGCGGCGGCGAAATCATTTCCTCCTCCGACGGGGAGGATACCCAAGAGCGCCTCGGCCCCGAATGCCGCATTCGCCAGCGCCTGAAACGTCCCGTCCCCACCCATCGCAAAAAGCACGCGCTGTCCTTGCGAAATGACATTTTGCACGGACGACTCGAGTTCCGCGGCACTTTTCGGCATAGCAAATTGCACAGGAACGTGGAACGAATCGAATAGTTTCTGGACCCGTCCCAGAAAAGAGCGTGCCCGGCCTCCGCCGGCTGCCGAATTGACAAATACGATGACAGAAGATTCATGCAGAATGCTGGGCGCTTTCGCCTGATCATTCATGCTTCTGCTCCTCCACTCCAACCGATAGATTCGTGTGAACTCCTTCCCAGGGCGCCCTCTCCGCATCTTTTCGAATATTTCATCCGCGGGATGCGAGGCGAGCATACTATCTCTGAGCCCATCTGGCCTGCCGCCAGATGTAAGGCGGATCGAACAACTTGCGGATCCGTGCGGGTTGACGCGCGGTGACGCTTGCATGGTTCCTGCCCCCGAATGGCTCACTCACTGTCACCGGCCTGGATAATCGCTTGACCGGGCGTTCTTCGTCCTAGGGGCGGTCGTGGGGGCAACAGCATAGTCGTTCAATGAAATCAGTGGCTCAAGCGCTGGATAACGACGTCGGATCGGGATCGATGGAGGACGCAAAGATTGGTGCCGGCGGGGGGAATCGAACCCACGGCCTAGGGATTATGA
>Ga0209527_1000049_pt1 | contig 22537 bp, 19 predicted proteins | sample JacPinW_OM2H0_M2_FD_187968 | JGI IMG/M metagenome (GOLD analysis project Ga0209527, IMG submission 187968) | Forest soil microbial communities from Algoma, Ontario, Canada - Jack Pine, Ontario site 1_JW_OM2H0_M2 (SPAdes) (version 2) | ecosystem: Environmental > Terrestrial > Soil > Boreal... | reverse complement strand
TGCACAACAGTCAGCTCCAGAAATCTCCGACCTGCTGACTCGGATCAACGCGCTTCTGGCACAAGGCGGTAATGTCCTCTTGTTCCGCGAACGCGAGCTATACAACATGACGGCGCTCGTGAATCGCTACACAAAAGCTCCCCTGCGTTTTATCGCCGGACTCTCGCTTTTGATCAGGGCCTTCGATGACCCCTATTTCAATCTCGAAGGCAGGCTTCTTGAAGCCCTCGCGCGTCTCCTGGCTCAGAACGTACGTATCTATGCTTATCCGATGACTGCAATAGATCTACAGGAGGCGATCAAAGTCTTTTCAGCTATCGACTTGGAATGGAATGAAACGAAAGGTTGGGTCTCTGCTGAACAGCTGCGTTTCACGCCTCCTCTCGAACACCTTTACGCCTATCTTCTCGCAAGTAGTTTTCTGGTTCCCATTCGCGTTCCAGCAGAATCCCCGGACGATGCGAACCACTCCGCTCCAATAAGAGAGGATGAACCAGCCGTTGGTGAGGTGTGCGGTGCCTAACTTCCGTTATCTCCCTCGATTTTTTTTCCGGTCCTTCGTTCTAGTCTTTGGGGTCAGCCTGCTGGGGTACATGCTGCATCGAACCGGTCCCGGGGCTGTTTGGAAGCAAGTCCAGGCAGTTGGCTGGGGCCTGGCTTTGATCATCATTCTGGGTGGGCTTTCTCAGCTGATTAAGACATGGGCCTGGCGACAGACTTTTGCATGCGATATCAGCGCCCTTTCCTGGTCGCGCAGTCTTGGAGCGCAGCTGGTCTCTGATGCTGTCGGGCAACTTGGTTTTGCCGGAAAGCTACTTGGGGAGGGCCTGCGCATTTCCATGCTTGGTTCGGCTGTGCCACTAGCGAATGGAATATCGTCTTCCGCGATTGACGGAGGATTGCATGCTTTCACAGCGGTAGTGGTCACAGTTTTGGGAATCACCGCTACTTTATTGCTTGCGCCTCTTGTTGATGGTCGGTGGCGAATTTACGCATTGTTGCTCGCCGCCGTTCTCATTGCAATAGTGGCTATTTCAGGTGTGGCTGTCGCAAGTGGGTGGCGGCTGATGGGAAACGCCGCTAGAGCGATTGGGCGATTGCCTCGGCTTCACAAGTTGGTCAGCTGCAAGCTGTCGGTCATTGATTCAGCCGAACACAACCTTCTCACATTTTATCGCGAAGAGCCTGTCGCATTCTATGCGAGCTTGATGCTCAATCTCCTATGGCACGCGATGGCAGTGTTGGAGGTCTATCTCATCCTGCGATTTATGGGAGCAGATGTTGGTGTGGTTGGTGCGGTTGCGATGGAAGGCTTGACCAAAGTGATCAACCTTGTTGGCGCGCTGAGTCCGGGTAACCTCGGGACCTACGAAGGTGGGAATATGCTCATTGCAAATTTGTTTGGTGTGACAGGCACCGCAGGATTGACGTTGGCTTTGTGCCGGCGGGCGCGGGCCATCTTCTGGGCAGCAGTCGGGGCCACCTGCATGACAGTGATGAAGAAAGGGCGGTCGACAAGCACAATGGAGGTAAAGGGCAATGATAAGGACCAGATTTTGCATAGCGCTTGTGGTCCCGTTCCTGCTGATGGCACCTGTCATTGAAGCTCAGCGCTCGGACGAGCCGTATAGATTCTTCAGAGAGTTTGTTGGCTTGAGTGAAGACCAGATAGCAGCGATCCGCTCAGGGAAGCCGGTTGCCAAGGTTATTGACTCGCGCACTCCTGACGAAGTGTTCGTCTTCGGCTCCGTATACGTAGAGGCAAGTCCAGAGAAGTATCTCGAACTTGCCTCGGACGTCGACGCGTTGCGCAAGCTCCCGGGTTATCTGGCAATTCAAAGCTTCAGCGATCCGCCACAGCTTTCGGACCTCGAGGGTTTCGCCCTCGAAAGGCAAGACATCGACGAACTGAAGAACTGCAGGGTGGGGCATTGCGAGGTTCAACTACCAACCGAGGCGATGGAGGACTTTAAGCAGTCCATAGACTGGTCCGCGCCCGACGTCGCCAACAGGGTGAATCATCTGGCCCGTCAAATGGGGTTGCAAGCGCTGCTCAATTACATGAATGGGGGCAACACGGCCCTTGGAGTGTATCGTGATAAGAACCATCCCGCCGCGGTAGCGGAAACCTTTGAGGCGCTGATAACACGATTAGGCGCACTTCCGGTTTACCTTCCCGAGCTCAACGAATATCTTCTCGAATATCCGAAGGCTAAGTCCGACAAAGTGCAAGCGGGCTTCTACTGGGAGGAAGTTAATTTTGGATTGAAGCCTACATTTCGGATCGTCCAAAGGGTCGTGTATCGCGGAGCAAACCCATCGGACCCTGCTTATGCATTAGCTGAGAAACAGCTCTACGCAAGCCACTACTTCGAAGCGGCACTTGATCTCACGGTCTGCGTCAGAGATGCGCAACTCCCCGGCTTCTACATCATTACCGTCAAAGGGTCGAAGCAGGCCGGCCTCACCGGACTAAAAGGAAGCATCGTGCGCAAGGTGGCCATAGACAAAGCCCGATCCTCGCTCGGACGGGTCCTCGCGACGATAAAACAGACGTTGGAATCACACCACACACAGGATGATTGATCGCCTTCCCGGTCCTGCTCACGACGCGAGCCCGGAATCCTTATGTGCTGGAATATTCAGCGCGAGCAATGTTTAGCTTGCGCATCTTGTTTTGGAGCGTCGTTCGTTTCAGTCCGAGGCGCTCTGACGCTCCACCTTTGCCCGATATCCTTCCGGACGCGGCCTTCAACGCGTCAACAATCACCTGCCGCTCCGCTTGCTCGAATGTCGATGGTGCTGATCCGGCGCCGCGGCTAGCTGTCCTCTTTAGCTGGTTGTGAGGAACATTCAACTCGTCCCCTTGCGTGAAAATCACGCAGCGCTCGATGAAGTTCTCAAGTTCCCGAATGTTGCCAGGCCAGTCGTGATTCACCAACGCCTCCATTGCTTGCTTCGGGACAGACTTAATGCGCTTTTGCATTTGCCGGGACAAGCGCAAAACGAAGTAATGAACTAGGAGAGGAATGTCCTCGCGCCTCTCGCGAAGCGGAGGGATCTCAATCGGGCAGACATTCAATCTGTAAAAAAGGTCTTCGCGAAATTGGTTGTTGCGTATCATGCCCTGCAGATCGCGGTGGGTTGCGGCAATCAAGCGAACGTCAACTCGGATAGTTTTCGTACTTCCCAAACGTTCAAACTCGCGTTCCTGCAGAGCGCGTAAGAGCTTTGGTTGCAGGTCAAGACTGATATCCCCGATTTCATCCAGGAAAAGTGTGCCGCGATCGGCCAACTCGAACCGACCTCGTTTCTGCATGAGCGCACCGGTGAACGCGCCCTTTTCATGCCCAAAGAGTTCGCTTTCCACCAGTCCGGAAGGAATGGCGGCGCAGTTCAGTCGAACGAACGTGCGCTCGCGACGCGGACTGCGGTTGTGAATGGCCCGAGCGAGCAGTTCCTTCCCGGTCCCGGTCTCGCCATGCAATAGCACGGTCGAGCTTGTTGGCGCCACAATCGCAATTTGATCTAGCACTCTGCGCAGCGTGGCGCTCTTGCCGACGATGTCCTCGAAGTTGTGTTCCGACCGAATTTCCGATTCAAGGTAAAGCCTTTCCTCTTCCAAACGAGCTGCCGATGCGTTCAACCGCCGGTACGCGAGCGCATTGTCCAACGCGAGGGAGATCTGAATACTAATCTGCGTCAGCAAATCCAGGTCTTGTTGCCGGAAAGCGTCTAGCTTCCGGCTGCCGATCGCCAACAGACCCAGTGGTCCGCTACCGGTCGCAAGCGGAGCAACGGCGACCGAGGTTATGGACTCGGCTCGCAAGGTGTCGCCAATAGTCGCCGGAAGTCTCTCAATATCGTCGACTGACCATATGTCGGACCTGCGGGCGCGGAGTTTCTCGTACTCCATTTCCGTCAGATCCGTTGAGCCCACTTCCGCCAGCAGCCCTTTCGCGTCAGGAAAATCCAGCACTACACTTTGAAGGCGATGTGAGTCCTTCTCAAGAAGCCAGAACCCCGTCAGGTGATTGCCGAAATACGAACGAATCGAAGCCGAAGCCGATCGAAAAAGATCCTCCATATCCAGTTTCGAAACGACGTGATTGTTGATTTCGAGAAGTAGCCGAAGGCGGTCGCGCTCAGTAGCGAGTTCCCGCTGATACTGTTCTGCGGAATCCCTGGCCAGCGCGCATTCGAGTGCGATCGCAACGTGCGAAGTCAGAGAGCGGAGCAGTTCGACATCTTCGCGCGTAAATTCCTGCCCCCGCTCTTTAGTCACAGTTAAGAGCCCATATTGTTGTTGGGCGGTAAACAAAGGAAAAACGTAAGTGCTTCTGCCAGAAGATTGAGCCGCAAACGGAGCCAACTCGGGATGTTTCAACATTTCCTCGGATACATCAGGCAGGAAAACCGGCTCTTTCTCGTCCAGTGCTTGTGCTGCCGCGCCAATCCGCGAAATCTTGGTGCCAATTTTGATGGCGGGAGCGTCCACTGCTCGATCAAATTCCAGAAGATGCAGAGTATCTCGACCGCTGTCCAGAAGATATAGGTCGGTTCCATGGAGACGAACGCTGCTGGACAAAACTTCGCGTAGGCTATGAAGGACGGCTTTCACCGTTGGTTGCTCGACCAGCGCAGCGGACACATCGAGCAAGGCCCGATACCTGCTATGGGCGGAGCCTCCATTGTCTTCCGGCATGCGCATCAGACTAGCACCCCAAGCACTGATCTTCCACATCGAGCACTCTCACATGGTCGGTGTCTTTTGCCTGCACTAGCCACAGGAATTGCAGGTCAGGCGATTTTGTGAGCGGCGTTTCAGGCTACCGGCGATGGCTAAAGCGCTGCGGCTAGACATCCGAGGGGATCTCCTATACCGCCTCAGTGTTTCGCGTAGCTTCTTTCTCCCTTGGAACACCCGTGCTTTAACGGTGCTGAGCGAGAGATCCATGCGGCGAGCGGTCTCCCGGGTGGATAATTCATCAAGTTCTCGCAACTCGATGGCCGTCCGCATTCCTGGCCTCAACTCGCCTATCGCAGTGAACAGAATTTGCAGTCCCTCTCGCTGCAAGTACTCAGCTTCGGGATCTGGACTTCGATCCGCTATCTCCAGTGCGGGTACAATTTCATCCTCGCTGCTCAAATTGTCGACAGATACCTCTCGCAGCGCACGAGCTCTGCGCAACCACATAAGGGCTTCGTTGATGGCAATGCGCGTTATCCATGTTGAGAACAAGGATTTCCCTTCGAAACTGTTCAAGTAGATAAACGCTTTTTGGAGAGCCTGCTGGACAACATCTTCAGCGTCTTCTCGAACCCGCGTGTAGCGCAACGCAAGCGCAAGAATTCTTGGCCGATGGCGCCTGACAAGCGTCTCAAATGCCTTCTCATCGCCCCTCTTGGCAGCGGCCACAAGCGTCTCGTCCGTCATCGGATCACGGAAGGCAACGATGCCGGCAATCGTTGACTGCGGGGCCCGTTTCTCATTCAAAGAACGTGCTGCATTCATAGAGTGTCTCCTCTAGCTAAGTGACAACCACAGCCCATAGCGCACGGAGTCGGCGAAGCTGAATGCCTTGTGGTACCGCAGCACGCGATACCACCGGACCCATGTACGAGCGAATCTGAGAATCAGTGACATAACCTCTCCCAAGAACCGAAATGCCTTAACACCAGGCCATGCGGTTCGTCATGCTAATGGGCAATGTGGGTGCCAAACTTCGGCCGACGCAAGTTGTTGACATCAATGGAAGAGGCGGCACGTTTGTCATGCAGGCGGGATAGACGCTGCCCGCATGCGGGCAACCTTCTTGTGGCGTGAGAAAGCTTTTGAAAGTTGTGTGGCGGCTAAAACCGTGAAATCAGGCGGATTGCGCAATCCGTTTCGTTATTTCGGTTTGGTAAGACGCGTGCCTTTCCCTCAGCGAGTAACAATTTCGCACAGGTAATGTGCGACAAGGAGAGGATGAATGCACCGTATCGCGATTCTTATTTGCTTTGGCCTGATGCTTGGCGTGCAGGCCAGCGCACAGGATGTGAGAACGAACTATATGCCAGGAACTGATTTTTCGAAATATCACACCTATGCATGGGTCGAGGAGGTAAATGGCGTGCCCCGAGTAGGTGGCCAGCCCGATCAGATCCTGGACGCCCAGGTCAGGCAAGCGGTCGATTCCCAAATGGCGGCCAAGGGCTTCACCAAGGTGGTTGATGGCGGTAAAGCCGATTTACTCCTTGGGTTCCAGCTCGCTATCGATCGAGAAAAGCAGCTAAACGGCTTCGCGGACGGCTGGGGAGGATGGGGCGGCTGGGGCCCATGGGGGGGAGGCCTCAATTCATTTTCAGCGTCTACTTCAACCATCAACATCGGAACTTTCGTCCTGGGCATGTATGACCCTGCCGCAAAGAAGCTTGTTTGGATAGGTGCTGCCCAACATGCGATTGAACCCAGCAAAAAGCAGGAGAAAAACCAGGAAAGGCTCAACAAGGGAGCGCAAAAACTGTTGAAGCACTTCCCTCCGGGACGGAATTAAAAGGTTCCGGCCAAGCTCTTGAAACACTAACAGCTGAAGAAGTAATTCGCGAAGGATAAGGAAGGAAAATATGCGTCGAAACGCGATTCGAAGTTTGATGATGCTGGTTGCGATCCTGCTGCTGCCCCTGCTGGTGTTGGTGGCTCAAGAGACGAGTACGCTCTTGATCGAAGGCCAGCAGGGACAGGCAAGAGTCATTCAGGTGCAAGGCAAGAACTATGTAGAAGTCGAGGGACTAGCACGAATCACAGGAGGATCGCTGCGCTTCGCGGGAAATCAACTCACGCTGACATTGCCCAGCAGCGGCAATACAGTACCGCAGACGGAGCAGTCCGCATCCGCGCCACAAGGGGCGGTCGGCTTCTCCAGGCCATTCCTCAGTGTGGGGATCGAGTCGATGAGGGAAATCCTCGAATGGCATGCCGCCTTGAAAACTGGCATCGAGCGGGGATATCCACTATCGGATGTGTGGTTCGGCAACTTCAGGAGGCAAATTCAATCAAGCCTCAAACAGGCGGAAGCCGCGGCCAGTACAGACATGGACCATAGGGCTCTCCCGCTCCTGACCAATGAATTCAATACGATAGACGCGTTGACGGATAAATACCTAAAAATTGTAGTGAGTAGAGACTATCTAGCGCCTGACTCATTGAATAGCGATCCTCTGGATCAGGAGCTATTGACATGCTGGCAGTCGCTGACGTCGACAGCGTCATCGAATCAGTTTGTCGATGACGGTTCCTGTCAGTAGGCAAGCAAGGAGATTGGGGATGGGCCAGGATTCCAGGATCGAAAGAACCCGAGCATCCGGTCTCGCGTTGTAATGATCGCGTCGCCGCCGAGCCAGGGAACCTTTCTCGCGCAAGCCGGAGCCGCAACAGTCGTCGCGTTTGGCTTGTTATTCATCGTGGTCTCGACTCAGCCACGTGCCAGCCACAGGCCATAGCGCACGGACTCCACGAAGCTGAATCTGTTGCGGTGACGCAGCACGCGATAGCACGCGTTCCACTTGCGAGTGAAAACGAGAATCATTGACATAACGCCTCCTTAGAAAGGTCAGCTGACATACTCAGCACGATTGATGTTTAGCTTGCGCATCTTGTTCTGGAGCGTGGTCCGCTTCAGGCCCAGCCGTTCGGCGGCGCCGCCTCTGCCCGAGATCTGGCCAGACCCAGCCTTCAGAGCGTCGACGATCACGTTGCGTTCTGCCTGTTCGAATGCGGAGGCTGTCGCAAAGACGCGCGAATGAGACGCGTTCAACTCTGCAATGGGCACTTGCAATTCGTGACCTTTAGTAAAAATGACGCAGCGCTCGATGAAGTTTTCCAGCTCGCGAATATTCCCCGGCCAATCGGCGTTCACCAGAGCCTCCATCGCCTGTTTTGGAACCGACCGAATGCGCTTTTGCATCTGGCGCGAAGCACGCAAAACGAAGTAGTGAACCAGTAGCGGAATATCTTCGCGCCTTTCGCGAAGCGGAGGAATTTCAATCGGAAAGACATTCAACCGGTAAAAAAGGTCTTCACGAAACTGGTTATTGCGGATCAGCATTGACAAATCGCGATGGGTTGCCGCAATCAATCGAACGTCCACGCGAACAGTCCTCGCACTACCCAGACGTTCAAATTCACGCTCCTGCAAAGCGCGCAGCAGCTTTGGCTGCACGTCCAGGCTGATATCTCCAATTTCATCCAGAAAGAGAGTTCCGCGATCGGCCAACTCGAATCGGCCTGCCTTCTGCGTGAGGGCGCCTGTGAACGCTCCCCTTTCGTGTCCAAATAGTTCGCTCTCCACGAGGCCAGAAGGTATGGCTGCGCAATTCAGGCGAATGAAACTCCGATCGCGACGCGGACTGAGGTTGTGAATCGCGCGTGCGATGAGTTCTTTCCCAGTGCCGGTTTCACCGTGCAGGAGCACCGTCGCCGCGGTGGGTGCCACAATCCCAACATAGTCCAAGACCTTGCGCAGACCGGCACTCTTGCCGACGATGTCCTCAAATTGGTGCTCCGGTTCAATTTCCGACTCCAAATAAAAGCGTTCTTCTTCCAGCACGCCTAGTTCAGCAATGCTTGTTCCTGCCAGGCTCTCAAGGTCGGTAAAAGCAACAGTCGCGCCCATATGTTCCTCCGAGGGTCGTTCGCAAACGGCACTTCTTGGCAAACGTCCATATCTAGGCGCGACGATAAAGGAATTCTGAACCGTTGGTAATGTTCGAAACAGTTCAGGCAGGTTAGATTTGACCGTTAAGGAGACCGTTAAGCGAACAACCTTTTGTCTGTCTTGGGTTTACGTCATGTCACCCACTACCCGTTAAGCCACGTTAAGCGCTACTATAGCGCCGATGGCAACGGGACAGCATTCGGTAACGGCCCATAAGCTCAGCGCCGAACAAGCTAACTTAGTTCGGAGTGCGCTCGAGTCGCTCATTTCGAGCGACGCGTTCGCTCCAAGCAAGCGTTGCCAGGACTTTCTCAGACTGGTCGTCGAACACGCTTTGGCGGGTGAGCTGGACTCTCTGAGTGAGCGAATGATCGGCGCAGAAATGTTTCGCAGGCCGGTCGATTACGATACCTCAAACGACGCGGTCGTCCGGGTGCGAGCAACCGAAGTTCGCAAAAGGCTTGCACAATATTATAGAGAGGCTGCGCAAACTCCAGTTGTCCGTATCGACCTTCAGCCAGGGTCGTATGTGCCCGAGTTCCACTGGTCCTCGCCGGGAAAAGCTTCCGATCAGGTGACAACCCCTGTGCCTTCCCAGGCGATTGCTTCGCCAGCGCGGCGTACGTTATGGCTGGCTATTAGTGCGGTGCTAGTTTGCGCCAGCTTGCTTGCCATAATTTGGCTGCAGTCTCGCACTAAAGTTCAGTCGAACAACACATTGCGGCTTTCGCTAGGTCTACCCAAGGGGGTAAACCTACATCGGAACTGGCATCCCTTCGAACACATCGCAGTCTCACCGGATGGCCAGACGTTGGCCTTTGCAGCCACTGATGCTTCCGGCAGAAGCTTTTTGTGGATCAGGGCTTTGAGTTCGCCTGAGGCGCAACGGATTGAGCAGACGGAGGGCGCCCTTTTGCCTTTCTGGTCGCCGGACTCACAATTCATCGGCTTCTGGGCGGGGGCCAAGCTGAAGAAGGTTCTACGGTCGGGTGGAGTCCCTGAGGTGATCTACAGCGTACCGGAAATTGCACAAGGTGCTTGGGGACTGGACGGCACCATTCTCTTTGCCAGAGCAGTGAATAGCCCTATTCTCCGCATCTCCCCCACTGATGGAACTGTCGCCCCTGTGACGTCGTTGCTTCCTGGCGAAGTCAGCCAAATGTGGGTTCAGTTTTTGCCTGACGGCAAGCATTTTATCTATTTGGCTCGCACAAGCCTGACCAGCAACGATCCGGGAGCGAAAATTTACGCTCAGTCCCTCGACGGTGGAGACCCGACGTTGCTGTTGGCTACCCAAAGTCGTGCCATAGCGGTGCCTGATTACCTGCTGTTCGCGCAGGACCAGAATCTCTTCGCGCAACGCATGGACTGGAAAGCTGTGCGAAAGGTCGGTGAACCTTTGTTGCTGGCACCCAACGTCGCGGCCTCTCCGGCATATCTCGGCACTTCCGAATTCACGGCCTCTCAAAATGGTGTGCTTATCTATGGCACCGCAACAGGCTCCTCGTTTGATCAATTCAACTGGTACGCCCGAGACGGCGCTGTGATTGGCAGCTTCGAACCGGTAGTCGATTTTCAGCAATTCACGCTTTCCCCTGATGGGAAGCACTTGGCTCTAAATTCATTTCACCAGCACGCCACCGGCAGTCTGTGGCTCATAGACCTGACGAGCAATACTACGACTCCTCTGACGACTGATCCCCACGCACAGTCGGACCCCGTTTGGTCTCCAGACTCGCGTTATGTTGCATTCAACCTTCTTCCTAACGGTGGATCCGATCCGCCATTCCTAGTACAGAAGATTGAAATCGGAACTCAGCAATCACAGCCGATCTATGGGGACCATGAAAGGCACTGGGTCGAAGATTGGTCCCCGGACGGTAGCTTCCTGCTAACGCACGACACAAAAACATTTTCGATAATACCTGTCACAGGCAATAGCAAGCCTAAGGCACTCTATTCATCAAACTCCGTGAAAGATGAATTTCACCTATCTCCCGACGGGCAGGTAATCGCTTACGGGGACAATCGCTCCGGCACATGGGAAGTTTTTGTGGCCTCATTTCCGTCGTTTCACGATATCAAACAGGTTTCGTTGGCAGGCGGCGTCCAGCCGCGTTGGCGCGGAGACGGCAAAGAACTCTTCTTCATCGATCCCCAAGGAAAAATGATGTCGGCCACCGTGGAGCGCGGGTCGCCTTCCAAAATAGGCATCCCAAGAAAGCTATTCGACACGGGACTTGTACCAGACCCCACCGTCAATCAGTACGCGGTCACCGAGGATGGACTTAAGTTTCTGGTGCTAGAACCTCGCAAGGGTTTTCTCGAAACTTATTCTGTGGTCCTTAACTGGCGCGCGACCGTCAACTAGCGAGTTGGGAAAGCGGCGCCATATTCACACCAAAGTAAGCGTTCCACGCCCCGTTGGATCGATTGGAGTCAGTTCCAACGACTGAGCAGGTGACCCGTTTGAAAAGGAATCTGAACCCGTTCGCGGTTCAAGAACAAAGGGCGCCAACCCGCCTTCCGCGGGGGACCAACTGTAGGACCATTAGGCGTTTCTGACCGCTCTAAATGCTACTTAGTGCTCCTGAAACTGCCTTGTAAGTTGTTGACACTCTGTTCCCTGCAGACTTGCCAGGTTCAGGTGTCGGTTCGATTCCGATAGGCCGCTCCATAAAATCACATGGTTCACACTTCTTTCTGCGCATCCTAGCGCTGGTTCGGTTGAACGCTGAAGTCAAACAATCGGTTTGGCCGACTGATGAAGCGTTCGTTCCCGGAGGGCGGTCTCTTTGCGCATCTCTTCTTCAGCCTCCTGCGCGTGCCCTTCGTGAGCTAATGCTCGCGCCAACGAAAGATGATAGTTCATAGCCTCAGAATCAAGGTTGACCGCTTCACGCAGATTTTCAATGGCCTGTACATAGTTTCCGTTTTTCACTTCCAGGTCTGCCAGCTGATATAAGATTAACGCCCGAAAGCGCGGCTGCTTCGGGAGGAGGATCAACGCACTCCGAAACTCCGTCATGGCCTCGTCATCCCTCCCAACTTCAGCGAGGGCTGCTGCGTAGGCTTCGTGAGTCATGGGTGATTTCGGCGCGAGTTGCAAAGCCAGACGGTGTTCCCTTAAGGATTCCTCGCGTCTTTGCTGATTCCACAGCGCAATTGCATAAAAGTGGTGTGCAATCCAATTGTCAGGCGCTTCTCGAAGTGCGCTAGGATAAATAGAATTGGAGTCTTCGAAGCGCGGCACGGAACGGACAGTTAGTAGGAGCAAGGTCAGGGAAACGAATGAGCCCGCAAAAAGAGAACCCCGAAGTGTAATTCCTGAATGGGTCAGCAAGGTTGCGGCCAGGAGGCAAAACGGAATGGACGCTATGTACATATGCCGATCGTGAACCCAGTCTCCATTCCGGAATATGGAAACTCCCGCGACCGGAGTCAGGAATAAAATTGCCGTCCAAATCAATAGCAATCGAACGGCTGGCCGGTTTCGCTGCCGCTTCCACAGAATCCATACGGCCACAAGGACAAGAACAAACGCGCAGATTTTCACCGCGGTCCACCGTGAGGTCCATTCGACCGGATAGTAGAAACTCAAGTGCAATGGCCAAAGAAAATTTCGTAAGTACAGGAGCAGCACGAGCGGCGCCTTCAGGGAGGCAGCAAGCCGGCTAATGCCCTGAACGTCCGGCCCAGGTCCTAGATTAAGACCAAATAAGAAAGTCCTGACAGCTAAATAAACCCCAGCCAGCCCGAAGTAGGGAACCGACCAGAAAAATCGTCTATAACTAAGAGACGTATCCTCCGGGCTGCCCCGAAAGACCTCGTATGCGACAACGAGCCAGGGAAGCATCAGGCCATTTTCCTTGGAAAACATCGCCAGGGCACTGGCAATCAACGACACGATAAGCCAGCCGAAGTGCCCGTCCTCCCGGCGGAAGCGATGGTAAGCAAGCAATGAGACGAGCGCAAAACAAGCAACCAGCAGGTCTGCGGAAGCGGATATGTAAGCGACAGATTCGACATGGATAGGATGCAACGCAAAGAACAGCGCGCCCAAAGCAGCCGTCCATTTCTCTTTCAGCACTGCGGCGCCCAGGCAATAAACCAGCAATGTCACCACGAGGTGTAAGAGCAGGGACGTTAGATGCCACCAGGGTGTGATCTTCCCGAAGACCTGGCTGTTTATCATCAACCACATCATGTATACGGGACGGTAATGAATCGCGCTGCTGATCACGCTATGGGATGAATCAATGATATCTGTGAGAAAGAGGAGCTTCCAGTTATGCCACGAATCAATCGTCCCATTCAGGAGAATGAGCACTTCATCATCTAGAATAAAGTCGTATCGAAGATCGCGGCAATACGCGGCTAACGCCAGGATTGACCCTAACCACACTGCGCGGTCAGGGGTTATCCATCTCTTGAGGTCCATATAGCTCAAAACAAATATACACGGTGAAGAGTTTTGGACAGACTCACGCGCGGACGGGGTTGTTGAGTATGTTAACTTCTGATGCCACGAAACATGGAAATTAAGCCTGGACAGTTCAGCAGGCCAGTAACAATTTCAAGGGCGAGGCGCGTTTCGCCAGGGTTTGGAACTCCTCGTCGCATCCAACTGGGGGCCCGGGCGCACGGTTGAGCATCTCGGCGCCGCCCGACGCGTGCTCCAGCGTGGTGTGTTTCAGCGGAGAATGGGTCGTGTTGCCTCGGCTGACCATCACGAGTGGGCCCCGCAACGAAGCAGGATCCGAGGAAATGTCAATGTGGAACATCCGGCTTCAAATCAGATCGCGCTGTTTCCGGCCTCGTGACATCATCGGTCTATGATTACCGATGCAAATAGTTCCGTCGCGGAGGCCACTCCTGTACAAGAATTCATTCCTGGCTCGGATCGAGGAAATAGCGAAGGGGCTGAAATCCCGCGACTGCTTCGCTCCTTCCGACATTTTGTTGTTCTAGCGTTTCTCGGAAGCCTGTTTCTGCCGCCCCTGGCGTACCTATCGAGCCCTTCTATCGGTGGGGTGATACCTTCTCCCGGTGAATTTTATCTCAAGGTGGGCCTCTATGGGGTTCCCGCTCTCGCGGCAATTGTTGGCTTGCATTTGCTGCTCCTGAAGCTCGAACCTTACCTCTTGAAGGAATCGCTAGACCAAGCCGCATTCCTCGAAACCATTCCCGGCCGCTCACTCTCGATTGCGATCGCCGCGTCGGCTGCGCTCAGCCTGTTCTTGGAGTTAGCGGTCATTCGCTGGCAAGGAAGCATCTTTGAATTCTTTGCGTTTTACAAAAACTACGGGCTTCTTGCTTGCTTTGCAGGTCTTGGACTCGGCTATGCGCTGTCACGCAGTAAGGAGGGGATACCGCTGATTTTGACTCTTCCACTGCTTGCCTGGCAGTTCGGCCTCCTGATCGCCCTCCGTTGGGGGTTGCCGAACCGGCCCTATAGCCTTGAGGCAATTCCGTTTCGCGAACAGCTCAATATGGGCTTGACGGCCACATGGGACCAGATTGGAGTAGTTTATTTACTGCTTACGGTCGTCTTCCTTTTGACCGCGCTTGCTTTTGTGCCCGTCGGCCAGCTCTGTGGAAAGCTGATGGAACGTAAGAGCCAACTTCCGGCGTATGGGTTCAACCTCTTGGGCAGCCTGGCTGGTGTTTTACTGATGTTTCTTGTCAGCTTTCTGTGGACCCCGCCTGTGGTGTGGTTCGGGCTGTGCTTTGTGATATTGCTTTTCTTTTTCGTGCCAGAGCCGAGAACTCTTCTTCTAGGTATGGGCATTGCATTGGTGGCCCTGATGACTCTTGCCTGGCCCGTGAATCCCCTCTGGAATAAGATCTATTCTCCTTACCAGTCGCTGGACATCGGTTACAGTCCCAACGGACTCATGCTCATCCGAGCGGCAGGGCACTACTACCAACGAGTACATAACCTATCTAGCGCCGCCGTTGAAGCGAGTACCGATCCGGCGCTCCGGGCGACGCGTGATTACTATGATTTCCCATACCGCGTTCGTCCCGGTGCAAGTGAAGTGGCCGTGGTGGGCGCAGGAAGTGGAAATGATGTGGCGGCCGCTCTGCGCTCTGGCGCCCAACACGTGGACGCGATAGAGATTGATCCTGCGATCCTGCTTGCCGGCAAGACCAATCATCCGGAGAGACCATACGACGATCCTCGGGTGCGGCCGATAGTGAACGACGCTCGTTCCTTCCTTCGTACCACGCAGAGTCATTACGACTTGATCGTGTACGGGCTGCTTGATTCTCACACCCTGCTGAGTCAGGCTTCCAGCGTTCGATTGGATTCGTTTGTATACACCGTCGAAGGGCTGCGCGAAGCAAGGTCGCGGCTGAAACCGAACGGCGTGCTGTCACTCTCCTTCAGCGTCCTGAACGATGCTCTCGGAACCAAAATCTACCAGATGATGAAGCAAGCCTTCGACGGAAAAGAACCGCTCTGCTTCTTTCCCTCCTATGAAGGCGCCCAGGTTTTCATGCAATCCAAGAATGGAGACTTGTCGATCCGGCCGCCGGTGCTCCGGGAAGCCCACGTTGCTGAACGGCCTGACTTCTATCGAAACTCAACCGTCAAGGTGGATCTGTCTACCGACGACTGGCCATTTCTGTACATGCCGCGCCGCGTCTATCCGGTCTCCTATCTAGTCGTGCTCGGATTGATCCTGCTGCTCACATTTGTATTGTATGCGAGCTTCTTCCGCGAACGACCCAAGTTCTCACATCTTCCTTTCTTTTTTCTGGGTGCCGGGTTCATGCTCGTAGAGACCAAGGCCATCACGGAAATGGGCCTCACATTCGGCAACACCTGGCAGGTTATTGCAATTGCCATAGCAAGCATTCTAGTCATGGCTTTTCTGGCGAATGGCATCGTCCAGCGCCTCCGCATAAGTCGTACTTTATTTATTTATTTCCTCTTGTTTGTGAGTCTGGCCCTTGGCTGGTGGGTCGCGACTTCTGGGGGGTTATCCTCGACGACCGCCGGGAGAATCGGAACCGCGGTCATACTCACCTGCCCGCTATTTTTCTCCGGCATTGTCTTCTCGATGCTTCTCTCCGCCGAGTCCCGGATCTCGAGTGTCATGTCGATGAATCTCATGGGCGCGATGTGCGGCGGCGTCCTCGAATACAACTCGATGTATTTCGGCTTCCACTTTCTCTACCTGCTGGCGCTCGGCTTGTACGCAGCGGCCCTGCTCTCAGGTCTGGCGTTTCGGAGCACACCGGTTCTGCCTGCGCTACGAACATGAGAGGTGGGTTATTAAGTTTGGTCTAAGGCCGCTCCATTGCTCATCTGGCAAGCATTAGCTCTTCGGGAATGTCCTTCTTGCGTTTTCCCCAGCCTCGCGAATTCCCGGTGAAATTTTTGTTCAAGTGCGGCTAGAATCGAGTCGTCGTTATTCTTCCAATGAAAAAAATCACCATTGCCGTCGGCAGCAAGCGCGGCCCGAAGCTCAACGCCGTCACCGAAGCGCTCCAGTCACTTTCATCGGCTCTGGCTGGCGATGCTCAATTCGAAGTCGTCGGCGTGGAAGTGGAGAGCGGAGTCAGCCACACGCCAGCTTCGCGAGATGAATTGATGCGCGGTGCACGCCAGCGCGCGGAAGCGCTGGTGGCGATGGCGCGTCAGGACGGGACGGCCTGGCAATACTTCGTCGGTCTCGAAGGCGGGCTCGATGTGGTCCGCGAAGGAATATCAACCGACGAGATGCTGCGTCATTCGGGATTGAAGCAAAGCGGGCGCCGCGTCTTCCTGGAAAGCTGGGCCTATGTCTCCGACGGCATGCGAGGCCATTACGGTCGTTCCGGAAGCATCGAGCTGCCGGAAGCGCTGGCTCACGAAGTTCTCGAAAATGGCGTGGAGCTTGCCGTAGCCATCGATCGGTTTGCCGGCGCCGTAGGCATCCGCGACGCGCAGGGCGCCTGGGGCGTGCTCTCGAACAATTTCATCACCCGGCAGGAGGCTTTTCGAGTTGCCGTGATTGCGGCCTTCGCTCCGTTCTATAATATGAAGTTGTATCGCGCCGCCGCCATCGGCGCTGCGGAGTCAAATCGGTAGAGCCATCATAGATAGAGGCTCACATTCAAGATGCAAGTTCTTTGCTGAAAACTGAGAACGGAAGACTGATAACTGGTTTTTGAGGGGAGCAACCGTGGACATCGTCAAAGGTAATATGGGCTGGATCGAAGTCGTCGTCGGCCCGATGTTTTCCGGCAAGAGCGAAGAGTTGATCCGGCGGCTGCGTCGCGCGGAGATCGCGCGCCAGCGTGTGCAAATCTTCAAGCCGGCCATCGACGAACGCTACGCCGCCAACGAAATCGTGTCGCATTCGGGCCTCGGCATTCCTTCGGACAACGTGTTCAAAGCCTCCGAAATCATGGAAAAGTTGTTGCCGCGCACGGAAGTGATCGGCATCGACGAAGCGCAATTCCTTGGCGATGAAGTGGTGGATGTTTGCACCAAGCTCGCGAATCTTGGCAAACGCGTGATCGTCGCAGGCCTGGATACCGATTACCGCGGCCGCCCGTTCGAACCTATGCCGCGCCTCCTCGCCATCGCCGAAGAGATCACCAAGCTGCTTGCCATCTGCGTCCGCTGTGGCAATCCCGCCGTCCACACCCAGCGCCTCGTGGACAGCGAAGAGTTGATCGTCGTCGGCGCAATGGGCGCCTACGAAGCCCGCTGCCGCCGCTGCTTCGAGCCCAATCCCGCTCTCGCGCAGGAGAAAAAGGACGGCCCGCAACTCATCAACCGCAACCGCACCGCCTCCGCCGGCGGTAGCTGATACTTTCGTCTTACTGAAGGTGGTTGTTGGTTCGTTCGCGGGTGCAGAGATTATTGCCTTTCCGTGGACAGTCACTGCGGTCATTCCTTGTGGTGGCGGTCCTATTCCGTCAAACTGGCTCGACTGAAAATTCCTCTGAATCGAGCTAGCTCGCGCCCATGATTATCGAATCCAAAGCACCGACCCGCGTAGACTTCGCCGGGGGAACGCTCGACATTTGGCCGCTCTATCTGTTTCATCCGGGCGCGGTTACGGTGAACGCCGCGATTTCGCTTTACGCCTCCTGCGTCATAGAGACGCATCCCAGCGGCGACAACCGCATCAAGCTGGTTTCCCGCGACATCGAGCGCGAAGAAATTTTTGCCTCCTTTGCCGCCCTCGTGAAAGCCAAGCGCTACCGCCTCCCACTGCTCGCGGAAATCACCAAGTTCTTCCAGCCGCAGGGCGGCTTTACGCTCACAACCGATTCGGAAGCTCCCGCGGGCGCAGGCATCGGCGGCTCCAGTGCCATGGCCGTGGCCATTTGCGCCGCGCTCGACCGCTTCACCGGAGCGGGCAAGAGCAAGGTCGACTGGATCCATATCAGCCGCGACGCGGAAGCCATCGTCATCAATGTTCCCACCGGAACCCAGGATCACTACCCGCCGGCCTTCGGCGGCGCCGCCGCCATCGAACTCCCACCCGGCGGTGAGCATAGGGTTGAATTGCGCGTGAACCTGGACGAGCTCGAGCGCCGCGTGATGGTCTGCTACACCGGCAAGCCTCGCCAGCACGGCATCAACAACTGGGAAGTCTACAAGGCGCACATCGGCGGCAAGATCGCCGTGCAGAACAGCCTCGAGCGGATTTCCGATGTCGCTCAGCAAATGCGCCTGGCATTCGAAAAACCCGACTGGCCCGAGGCTGGCCGCCTGATGCGGGAGGAGTGGTCCTTCCGCAAGCGAAATTTGCCCACGATCTCGACGAAGACCATCGACCGCGTTATCGACAGCGCCCGCCGCAATGGCGCCCTGGCGGGCAAGGTCTGCGGAGCGGGTGGAGGCGGCTGTGTGGTCCTTTTGGTCGAGCCGGACGCCCGGGAACGCGTGGCAAAGGCCATTCGCGAGGCTGGCGCCGAGGTTCTGCCTATGACCATAGACCGCCAGGGCGTTCAAGTCGTGTCCCGCTAGAAGGAATGGCGCGAATCCCCGTCCGGTAGTACAGTTCTACCATAACGAAGTACAGGTAAATGAGAAGTGTCCCCTCCCAAGCGAGGCACCTGTTCACCGGCTTCGTGGCATCGTAGAATAGGGAACGTGGGTCCCAGTCTGGTTGGGGTTTGCACTGTTTATGTTGAATTGGCTTGCCATACCTCTGGCGTTTTTGCTTTTGGCTGACGCGGACATCCCGCGGGTCAACAGCCTTCGTCCGCCCGCCAACCCGTCCCCCACCTTTCCTTCGGACGAAGAGATTCCCCTCTTCCCGAACGGTGGTCCATCGTCGGACTCCGCGCAGTCCCAGGGCCAGTCCCAGTCGAAAACCTCATCCCCCTCGAAGAACGCTAGCCTTCAGGAAACGTCGAAGCTTGCTCTGATCCGTTATGTCTCCGGTGAATTTGCCAAAGCCATCAAGCCGCTGCCCGCCGGAAAGGAAGGTTTCCATGTCACCGTGGGCAAGCCGCTGCAGACCGAGATGCTCGATCGCGCCGTCGCCACACACGGACCTGCGGTGAGTACCGGAGATAAGGTGCAGATCACCAAGCTGGAATTCCGCGACCATCAAATCATTGTCGATGTAAACGGCGGCGGGCGCGGCAAGAGGCACTGGCGTGATCACGTCCAGATTGGCTTAGGGGGTAGCGGTTATCCCCCGATGCAGTCAAGCTCGACGCAGGATCAGGGCCCGCCGGGGATGCAGCCCGGCATGGGCAGCACCATTTTCCTGGAATTCAACAAGCAGCTGCCGGACATCACCCCAGACGAATTGAAGCAGCTCCTCTCGCCCTTCTTGAATTTTTCGAAAGAACGTTCCGCCGCCGTGCAGTGGTTCGATACCCTGCCGCCGGAAATGAAGAAGGCCATTCAGGATCGCAGGCCGGTGGTAGGCATGGACCGCGAGGAACTTGTGGCGGCGATTGGGAAGCCGGACCACAAAGTGCGCGAGCGCGATTCCGATGGCAACGATATCGAAGACTGGATTTACGGCCAGCCGCCCTCGAAGACAGTGTTCGTCCGCTTCATGGGCGAACATGTGACTTCGATCAAGCAGTTCCCGCAGTAGTCTCCATCCTTCAATCTTCATTCTCGCGGTTCCATCACAGGTGGCCACTGCAATACGAGAATCCTTCCATCCAGCTGGCGCTCCAGCGTCGGGGCGTAAAGGCCGATCTGCTGTCTTTTCCACCACGTGCCTTGCAAATGTTTTTCCGTTGGCGTCGTGAACCAGTATTGCCAGATCACGGCGCGCACTTGGCGCGGCGGCGCGTGCGGAAAGGGATTGCCGGCAAAAAGCAAAAGCACGTCGGCATCGCCGCGAAGCAAACTCTGCTCCGTGCGCACGACGATGGGCTCCTGGCGCCACGAGCTCAGCGAGGCAAACCACAAATTCCAATCGAAACGCGGCTGATATGGTGCGTAAATCCCAGGCGGCTTGCTCGGATCTTGCGGTTTGAAGCGGAAGGGATAGACGAGCCACGTTTGCCCGTCGTCCGAGCCCTGGAACTCGATTTCGTATCGCCCGCGCGTCATTATGCCGAACAGTCCATACCGATTGGCGATGCGAAACGGCTCGAGCGCCGAGACGGGTGTCGTCGGGAGCGGCCACGGCCTGACCATCCACACCATTTGCGCCAGCGTCGCATAGAAAATCCACGTGAGCATCACCGCTGTCACGGCGAGCTTTAATGCCGGGAGTTGCTCGCGGAGTTTCTTTCGCCATTTGTCTTCGGGAGCCGGAACGGCAAGAGGTTTGGCCTCTTTGGTGGCGAGGTAACTCTGTTTCACGAATCGTGGCAAGTAGGGGAGCAGAAACTGGTCATCGAGCAGCAAAATTCCCAGGACCAGCACCAGGTAATTCAGAAACGTGTAATTCGCCGAGAGAATGATCCCGATCTGCCAGATCGTCACGATGAAAAAGCACACGATGCGAAAGCGTCGCGGCAGCAACATCATCCAAGCCAGCCCCAGTTCCAGTGCCAGCGTCACAAAAGCGGTCGCCGCGTGGAACCAGTGCGGAAGGTGCTGCATGTGCCATCCAATCCACGTCGGCAGCGGGCCGTTCTGGTAATACTCGTCCAGCGCCGTGAAGTTCCGCCATTGCGGGTCGCCGCCCATGATCTTCGCCACGCCCGATTCGAAATAGATCCGGAAGCCTTCCCATATCAGCAGGAACAGGCTCGCCCGCGACGGCCTGCTTTCCTCCCCCCACCCTGGCCGGAATCCCGCCGGCGCAAAGAATAAGGAAATGAACCCTGCTTCTAGCAACATTCCATCGGATTGATAAGCAGAAAAATCCTGTGCGGCGCTCACGAACGAGAGAAAGCACACAAAACAAATCGCCAGCATGCCACGCGGCCACAAATTCAACACCAGTAGCACCGAGGCGATCATGCCGGCCCAGCAAATTCCCGCCAGCATGTGCGAGCCACTCGAAAACCAAAGCAGCGTCGGCGCATACCAGTAGCCCGCGTGCCCAAATCGCTCAGCCCACGCCTGCAGATATTCTCCGGCGGGGAGAATTCCATGCGGCCCAATCAATCCGCGAATTTGAAAGACCAACGAGAAAAACGCAGAATAATAAATGAGCCCGAGAGCGCGCAGAAAAATCCAGCGGGGGAGCAGGCGGCCCGAAGCGCCTTGTTCCGAATCGAACAGCCAGCGCAAAACGAATGCAGGTGACCAGTGGTTCATCTGCGGCCACATTATAGCGGCCTAATTATCCCCGCGTTGACTTTTGTCCGCGCAACCCATAGCATTTTCTGTTCACCCGCGGCCTTCACGCGCTTCTGTGCGGCTGCAATTTCTGACACCCCATCGGAGGAAGTAATGCCCATCAAAGTCGGCATCAACGGCTTCGGCCGCATCGGCCGCAATATCATGCGCACCGCGCTCGACGACAAGGACATTCAGTTCGTCGCCGTCAACGACGTCACCGACGCGAAAACCCTCGCGCACCTTTTGAAGTACGACTCCGTCCTCGGCAATCTGCCTCATAAGGTCACGCATACCGAGGACACTATCGCCGTGGAAGGAAAAAGCTTCAAGGTTTTCAAGACCAAGGATCCCGCCGAGATCGATTGGGCCTCCGTCGGCGCGGATATCGTCGTCGAATCGACCGGCCTCTTCACCAAAGGCGTGGATGCCAAAAAACATCTTCGAGCGCCGGTGAAAAAGGTAATCATCTCCGCTCCCGCCGATGGCCCCGATGCGACTTTCGTCCTCGGCGTGAACGACAAGACCTACGATCCTGCCAAGCACCACGTCATTTCGAACGCCTCCTGCACCACGAATTGCCTCGCGCCCGTCGCCAAGGTGCTCCATGAAACCTTCGGCATCCACAGCGGCACCATGACCACCATCCACTCTTACACCAACGATCAGAAATTGCTCGACCTGCCACACAAGGACCTGCGCCGCGCGCGCGCCGCCGCGATCAACATGATTCCCAGCTCGACCGGCGCCGCCAAAGCCCTCCACCTCGTCATTCCCGAATTGAAGGGCAAGCTCGACGGCTATGCCATGCGTGTGCCCACGCCCAACGTCAGCGTCGTGGACCTGACCGTGTTCGTCGAAAAGCCCGCCACCAGAGAGGCCGTCAATGCCGCTCTGAAGGCCGCTTCGAACGGGCCGATGAAGGGCATCCTCAGCTACACCGAAGAAGAACTCGTCTCCGCCGACTTCAAGGGCAATTCGAATTCCTCCATCGTCGATGCCGAATACACCAAGGTCGTGGGCGACCGCTGCGTAAAAGTTCTGGCCTGGTACGACAATGAGTGGGGCTATTCCTGCCGTTGCCGCGACTTGATCAAGCTGCTGGCCTCCAAATTCTGAG
>Ga0209527_1000048_pt1 | contig 22562 bp, 17 predicted proteins | sample JacPinW_OM2H0_M2_FD_187968 | JGI IMG/M metagenome (GOLD analysis project Ga0209527, IMG submission 187968) | Forest soil microbial communities from Algoma, Ontario, Canada - Jack Pine, Ontario site 1_JW_OM2H0_M2 (SPAdes) (version 2) | ecosystem: Environmental > Terrestrial > Soil > Boreal... | reverse complement strand
GCGCTGAGGAAAGTCCTGAGCCGAGGATCCTTCGTTACTTTTCGACGACGATGATCGTCGGTGTGACGCTGGTGTTGTTAATGAAGACCACCTTGTTTCCCGAAATCAGGATCGCTGTCGTGCCGCTGCCGAAGCTCCCCTGGCCGTTGGCCCCTACGGAGTAGGTCAAGCTGAGATTCTGGTTCTGCACCAAGCCCGCAGGGCTCGATTGATCCGAGGTCCCTGAGACTGTCCCGGCACCGTTCAAAGTCACGGCCGCGGACTCCAGAGCGGCGGTATCCGTTGACGGATTTTCCGTCCCGAGCGTATATGCGCCGGATAGCGAAGCATTGTTGAATGGTCCGGCAGCCTGTGCTTCGATCGCACCGAAGTCCACATTGGCGTCGGTTCCCACCAGGAACCCGGCGTTCTTGCCATAGAGATAGAGAACTGGGGGATTGGTACCACCCGTTAGCGTCACGCGGCCATTTGATGCCACGGTATAGGTGAATGCGGTGGTGCCGCTACTGAATGCGCCAGCATTGTTGGTATTGTCCGTAATGCTAATGCCGCCGGTTCCGTTTGCGCTGGCAAGTGCTACATCAACGATTGGACCGGTGGATTGTGCCGTCTTGCGGAAGACAGCGGTGCCGTTGAGCGACGCTTGCGTAAATGTCGTCCCGGATAACACTCCAACAGCTTCGCCGCCGTGCTGGCCGGGCCCGAAGCCGACGAAGAAAACGTCGCCGCTGCTGACCATGTACAACACCAAGTTGGACGTGAAACTGCTGCCGGTGAATTGCAAGGTCCCTCGTCCATTGGCGGAACAGCAGGTGAAAGTTCCGCCCGGAGCAGATGCGATGTTGCTCGTGAGGGTCCCCGCGTCGTCGGTGTCGAAGTTGCTCGAGCTAACTGCCGATATTCCATCGGAGGCAAGAGTCCCGGCAGCGGCAAACCGGCCACCACTCCCACCCAGACCGACAAGTCCGACGACGTAGTTGCCTTTGAACTGGCCCGCGAAGAAAGATGTCGCATCCTGTATTTTGAGAGTTCCTGCAAAGCGGGAGCCTGAACCGTTCGTATCGTCAAATTCAATGATATGCCCCGCAGTGGCGATATTGCTGGAATTGATGCCGCCAAGTGCAAATCGGAAGTAGGTCGTCGCTCTATTTGTAAAGCCGAGGGTCAGACAGCCGCGATGATCCGGGCCAACCGCGTATGAACTCGTTGCAGGGTCGATTTGAAACGCTGACAAGTTACTGTCGTCTTCTTCACCGCCGGTGACCTTTCCCGTTCCGTCGGCCGTGAAACTACCTGCGATGGCTGCGACGCTATTCGAAAGAACGGCTTGCAGCCGGTAAGCGTACTGGCCCTTGAGAAGCGATTCGCTGCCGGAACCGGCTCCGCAAGCCGCGCCACTCACGGTGGTAACCGTAATCGTGGCGCTCGCTAACTTCGTCGTGTCGGTCACCGAAGTCGCGACTATCGTCAATACGGGAAACGCGGGCACGGTCGCAGGCGCTGTGTAAGTAGCCGGCGCGCCGCTGGCTGTGTTCGCCGGAGATATGGTGCCGCAATCCGGGGAGCAAGCGGCCCCATTTTGCAATAAGGTCCAGGTGACGCCGGCACCGGCACCGCCATTCGCCCCGTCGTTCGTCACTGTTGCTGTAAGCGGTTGCGTGGCATTCACCGCGATGCTGGCTGAAGGAGGCGCCACCGAAATCGAGATGCCTAGGATCAATATATGTGCCGTGGCTTTCGCACCGGCGTTGGTTACCGAAGTCGCAACCGCGGCCAAAGCCCCAAATGGCGGTCTAACAGGCGCTGTATAGGTCGTTGCTACTCCACTGGCTGTCGTTGTAGCCGAAAAACCTCCGCAGCCCACCGTACATGCGGAAGTGGAAGTATGACAAACATGAGTGAATGGATTACATATAGTTCGAGTAATCTGCAGGCTCCAAGTGACGCCGCCGCTGCTTGGATCATTACTCACTGTGGCAGAGATGGGTTCTGTGCCCGCGGACTTGACGGTGGATGAGGGCGGCGCGATGGAAATCGTAATTCCAGTAATGGTGACGGTTGTGGAGCCCGTCGCAGCGGAATTGGTCACGGAGGCAGCCGCGATGGTCACCGTCAAGCTGCCGGCGGCGGTGGCGGGAGCTTTATAGGTGGTTGCGACTCCGCTCAGTGTCGTGGTGGGAGTTACCGACCCACAGGCCGCTACGCCACACGATACCGTCCAGGTCACCCCCTTAGCCGCAGTGTCGCCGGTTACGTTCGCGGTGACCTGCGCTGTTGCGTTCACCTGCAACATAGTCGCGCTTGGCGGCGGGACATTGACGGTAATACCTGGAACCTTAAAGTTTGCGGACACTGCTGTCGTGCCGTCGGCCGCCGCAGCCGCCGTAATCGTCACCGTCAAGTCACCGGCTGGCGGGATGGCGGGAGCCGTGTAGGTCGTAGGGGCGCCACTCGCCGTATTGGGGGGTGCAACCGAGCCGCACGGGGCCGTGGGACAAGTCACCGTCCAGTTGACTCCCTTATTCGAGCTGTCATTGCTGACGGTCGCGGAGATCTGGGCTGTGGCGCCTGGCTGCACGGCGGCCGGCGTCACTCCCATCGCCACGAGCAGCGGCTGTTGCATGACGCTGCTGCCGCCACATCCTGCGAGGACGATCGCCGCGAATCCCGGCAGCGACACAGCGAACCACTTTAAGCTCTTCATATCGAGCCTCCCCTTCGGACTCTAAAAATCCCCCCTTAGGCGGTCTGGCCCATTCTTGCGTTCCGGTTACTAGTGTTGTTTCTGTCAGTGCAAATGGTTCTCGATCGGAATGCCTTCCGTTACATCACGGGTAGAACGCAGGGGCCACAAATTCTTGCAGCGCTTGCGCACAAGCTAGTAGTGTTGCTTGCCTCAGATTCGTTGCAATGCTGGAATTCGGAAACCTGGGACTAGTCGCGTGGGAGATTCGGCCAACCTACATCTCACGTCGCTACGGCAGCCCCAGCTGGGAATCCGGGAGCCCTGATGCCTACTTCAATGGCAGCTATAGTGGACCAACTGGGTCGATATTGGCAAGAGTGCTGGTTTGTTTCTCGGGGCGGCCTTCGATCACTATTCTCTGTTCTCTATCTTCATTCTGGCGGCGGGGGACAGCCGGGGAACTCGCGCAGGGAGGTGTTGCCTATATATTGAAGGTCGGCGATGCCGATTTTGCTGGTGTAGAAGCCGTCGGTGGTGAGATTGCGCAGAAAGGCAAAGAAGGCCACGCCCTGGCTGAGCGAGGCATCCTGTTTGGCGTTTTTGCGGAAGGCGATGAGGTCCATCATTTCTTTTTTCTGCTCGGGGGTGCATTCCATAAAGACATTGCCGTAACGATCCAAGCAAGCGGCATCCAGCCAGAAGAGCCCGCCGCCGAGCCTCAATTGGTATTCCGGGTTTTCGCTGGTGAGGAGATCGATAAATTCCGGCGCGCCGGCCTCCACTGCGCCGCCGGATTTTTCGTCCTTGGGGATGATGGCGTCGCACAGAAATGTCACCGTCGCGTACTGCGGCGCGGAAAAATATTTGGGAACGTACTTCCCTGCCGGGGCTGCAGCTTTCTCCTTGTGCACCATCTGGTGGATGTACTCGGCGGCCTCCGCAGGGATCACCTGCAGTACCGAGCCGCCGGCAGCGCCGAAGGCGAGCGTGCGGAGGATGTCGCGGCGGGATATCGATTCATTCGCCATGGTGGGCCTCACGAGAAGAAGAAGGGGGAATTAACACAGAGTTCACGGAGGACACAGAGATCACGGAGAAGACGGGGAAAAGAACCGGACGGGCGGGGCAAGCCCCGCCCCTACAAATATGCACGGATAGAGTGTTGAGCAGCATGCTAAAGGTTGCCTTTCTTGGCTTCGTCGAGGAGATATTCGGAGGCGCGCCAGGAGAGCGCCATGATCGTGAGCGTGGGATTCTTGTCCGGATTGGTGACCAGTGGCGCGCCATCGGTGACGAACAGATTCTTCACGTCGTGCGCCTGGCAGAAGCCATTGAGCACGGAAGTTTTCGGGTCCGCGCCCATGCGCGCGGTGCCCACTTCGTGAATAATCTTGCCGCCTTCCGCAATCCCAAAGGGATACTGGCCGTGGATGGAAGTTTTGGTCCGATATTCGCCGCCCATGGTTTCGACGATGGCGCGAAACGTCTCCTGCATGTCCTTGGCCTGGAGCAACTCGTAATCCGACCACTTGAAGTGGAAGCGCAGCGCGGGAATGCCCCACTGATCGACGACGTCGGGATCGATCTCACAGTAGGTGTCCGGGTTGGGAAGCATTTCGCCGCGGCCCGCGAAGCCGATATGCGTGCCGTAGACCTGTCGAGCGCGCTGTTTCAAATGGGCGCCGTAGCCTTCTTCGTCGTGGCACAGGCCATGAAACATGCCGACGCCGGGCATGTCGCGTCCGCCGCCAAATTCGATGTGATAGCCACGGGGAAAATCGTTCTTGCGGTCGAATTTCCACCACGGCATGTACATGTGCATTCCGCCAACGCCGTCGTGATTGTGGGGCGGCATCTTCTCCAATTGCGGGAAGTAGCCATGACCACTGCTGCCGACGGAATCGGTGAGATATCTGCCGACGGTCCCGGAAGAATTGGCGATGCCGGCTGGAAAAGCCGGGGATTTGGAGTTCAGCAGCAGACGCGCGGACTCGCAAGCGCTGGCGGCCACCACGATGGCGCGCGCGCTGATGCGTTTTTCCGAACGCGCCGCCTTATCAACGTAAGAGACACCTTCCGCTTTGCCTTCTTTGTTGACGAGAATTTCGCGGGCCATCGCGCCGGTAATCAGCGTCAGCTTTCCCGTTTTCATCGCCGGGGGCAGCAGAACCTGGCTGGAGCTGAAATTTGAGGCGGTGATGCAGCCGCGGCCGCACTGACCGCAGTAGTGGCAAGGCAGGCGGCCGTTGAGCGAGCGGGTGATGATCGCGAGGCGCGAGGGAATGCAGATGATGTTGAGCTTGTCGCAAGCCTTCTTGACCATCAATTCGGTGCAACGCGGCTTGGGAGGAGGAAGGAAGACGCCGTCGGGGGCGCTTGAAACGTTTTCCTTTGTTCCGAAGACGCCGATGTAAGCTTCGGTTTTGTCGTAGTAGGGCGCGAGGTCTTCGTAAGTGATGGGCCAATCGTCGCCGAGGCCATCGCGTGTGGCGGATTTGAAATCGATGGGAGCGAAGCGCAACGCGATGCGGCCCCAGTGGTTGGTGCGGCCGCCAACGATGCGCGAACGAAACCATTGGAAATTCGCGCCGGGCGCCGAAGTATAAGGCTCGCCTTCAATCTGCCAGGCCCCGTTCGGCGCGAGGAACTCGCCAAAATTTTCGCCTGCGCGCCCGCCCACGCCCGCGCCGCGGTGCGGCGCTTCGTACGGCCACATGAGCATCTTGAAATCTTTTTCGGGATTCAGATTTGGCCCGGCTTCGAGCAGCACGCAGTTGAGGCCGCCTTCGGTGAGAACTTTTGCCGCCATGCCTCCGCCGGCGCCGGAGCCGATTATGCAAACGTCGTACTGCTTTGGAGATCGGATCACTTGAGACATGCGGTGCTTTCTCCCTACAAGTTGTTTTTTTTCAATTCAGATACGGCGAAATCGCAAGCGCGCGCCGTCAGAGCCATATACGTGAGCGAAGGGTTCACGCACGCTGCGGAGGTCATGCACGCGCCATCGGGCAGGAAGAGATTCTTCGCGTCGTGGGCCTGATTGTGCTCGTTCAAAACGGACGTCTTGGCGTCGCGGCCCATGCGCGCGGTGCCCATTTCGTGAATTCCAAGACCGGGCGTGGAAATTTCCTGATAGACAAAAATTTCCTTGCCGCCGGCCGCCGCGAGCATTTCCGCGGCCTGCACGGCAATGTCTTTCGACATGGCGTGTTCGTTATCGCGCCACTCAAAGTGAATTTTCAGAGTGGGGATCCCCCAGGCGTCGAGCTTTTCTTTATCCACTTCCACGTAATTGCTGTGATAAGGCAAGCACTCGCCGAATCCGCCCATTCCCATGCGCCAGGGGCCCGGCATCTTGAGAGAGTTCTTGAAGTCCACGCCGATTCCGGCACGGGAGGCAGCTGCGGACCAGCCGTCGCGGCTTCCGCCGCCCTGGTACCCATAGCCGCGGATGAATTCTTTTTGTTTTGTTTTGACGTTGCGGAAACGAGGGATGTAGATACCGTTGGGGCGGTTGCCGAAAGGCATTTTGTCTTCATGGCCGGGCATTTCACCGCCGGCGCCCGCACCCATGTGGTGATCCATGAGGTTGTGGCCGAGTTCGCCGCTGGAGTTGGCGAGGCCGTCGGGAAATTCCGTGGTTGCGGAATTCAGCAGAATGCGCGTGGATTCGAGCGTGGAAGCGCAAATGAAAAAGACGCGCGCCTTGAATTCCAGGGCGTTTTTGGTTTGCGCGTCAATCACGCGAACGCCGCTGACCCGGCGCGTTTGCGGGTCGAAGACCAGGCTGTGAACGACGCTGTACGGGCGAATGGTGAAGCGGCCGGTTTTTTGCGCGGCGGGGAGAGTGGAATTGAGGCTGCTGAAATACGAACCGGTGATGCAGCCGCGGTGGCAAACGCCGCAGTAGTGGCAGGCAGCGCGTCCTTTGTGAACGCGCGTGAGCACGGCCGAGCGGCCAATGGTCATGATGCGATCGTCGAAATTTTTCGCGAGGGCATCGCGGAAATCCTGTTCGACGCAGGTCATTTCCATGGGCGGAAGGAATTTGCCGTCGGGCAATTGCGGCAAGCCTTCGGCCTGGCCGCTGATGCCGGCGAACTCTTCCACGTAGTCGTACCACGGCGAAATGTCCGCGTAGCGGATCGGCCAATCCACGGCGATTCCGTCTTTCGAATTCGCTTCGAAATCGAGATCGCTCCAGCGGTAACTCTGGCGCCCCCAAGTGATGGATTTTCCGCCGACCTGGCGGCCGCGAATCCACGAAAATTTTTTGCCGGGATCGTAGGTGTAAGGATTTTCCTTATCGCTGACGAAAAATTTGTTGGAGTACTCATCGCAAGCGTAATAAACCTCGCGCTGAATAGGTTGCGTGCGCTGGCGTTCGGCGCGGTCGTCCCAGCCGCGATATTTCAGGTCGTAGACGGGAACATGCTCGACGTAATCCTGCTCCGGAACGATGGAGCGCCCCGCTTCGAGGACGAGAGTGTTGAGTCCTTTTTCGGTGAGCTCTTTTGCCGCCCAGCCGCCGGTGATGCCCGAGCCGACGACGATTGCGTCGTAAGTATTTGCAGCCATATGGATCTCCCCTATGCCTTTTTCTCTGCGGGCAACGGCACACAACCATGCTGGGCGCCAGGAATGATTTGCAGATTCAATTCTTGCGAGAAGCCGATTTCGGAAGTGTAGTATCCGTGAACGGTGATGCCCTTAAAGACGATGAAAAATTCGCCGCGCAACTGTTTATCGCGCTCTTCCGGGATGGTGTTGCCATGGCGCATCCTGCGAGTGCGCTGCGTGGCGACGGATTCGTCCATGGAACGGAGCAATGTGATTTGCTGAGCGGGCGAAGCGTCCACGAAATTCTTCCCGAAGAGGTCGTTCGTTTGTTTGTCCACTCCGGCGAGACCATCGAGAAAATTCTTGCGTTCTTCGGCGTCGGCCCATTCCGTGAGGATGACGTCAATGAATTCATTGACGCGCGCTCCTTTGGCGCCGGGAGTATCCGTCGCAGGGATGATCTGATCGATCATCGCGACAACTGTGTCGTTCTGATGCGGGTTGAGTGTGCGCAGCGTGTATCCGGATGCGGGGTGCGCGCCTTGGAAAAAAGCAAAAAGATTCGTGGGCAGGGCGGGCAAAACACCGCCAGCCATGAGCAACCTCAACGCCTCACGCCGTTGCATAATTCCTCCCTGACTTTACTTCACGATTCAAATGCCTTAGCACGACGGGCGCGCGTGTTATAAAACTCGCTCGGCAGCCCTGGTCATTCGCCCAAAAGCTCTTTGCGCACGTTTTTCAAAACGTAAGCGGCGCGCTCGACCCCGACTTCTCCCGCGAGAATGGGATCCTCATTTTCAATACTGAGAATGCCTTCGAAGCCGACGTCCATATAAGCCTTGACGATCGACTTCCAAAGACTGGCGCCGTGGCCATAGCCGACGGCGCGGAACGTCTCCGAGGCCAGGTCAAGTTCGTTGGTTTCAAACGCAAAGTTCAGCACCCCGTACTTATTGACGTTCTCGGGGAAGAAAACTGTGTCCTTCATGTGGGCGTGGAAAATGGCGCCTTGTTTACCCAGAAAGTGGATGACTTCGACCGGATCGCAGCCCTGCCAGAAGAGATGGCTCAAATCGCAGTTCGCGCCAATTTCTTCGCCGACGGCTTCGCGGAGTTTCATTAAGGTGCGAGGGTTATAGACAGCGAAATTGGGATGCATTTCGAATGCAAGGCGCTTGACCCCGTGCTCCCGGGCGTATTTCGCCTGTTCCTTCCAATAGGGAATGATTCTTTCTTTCCACTGCCAGTCTTGCATCTGCGCGTATTCGGGAGGCCACCGATAGGTGATCCAATTCGGCTGGGTATCCTGCGGAGTGCCGCCCGGGCAGCCGGAAAAGCCGACGATGACTTTTACTTCGAGGATTTCAGCGAGGAGGACGGTCTTGCGGAAGGTATCGATGTCTTTCTGGGCATGCTTGGGATCGGGATGAATGGGGTTGCCATGACAACTTAGAGTGGCAACGCGAATTCCGCGGTCTTCAAATTTTTTCTGCCAGGCTTTGGCTTTGCTGCGGTCGGCGATGAGTTCATCGAGAGGACAGTGACGATTGTTCGGATAGCCTCCCGTGCCGATCTCCATGGCTTCGAGACCAAGGGCGGTGACCTTGTCCAGCATGGCATCGAGGGAAAGATGGTCATACACGGGATCGAAGACGCCGATAGGGATCTTGCGCAAGTTGCCGGAAGCTTTGGCTGCGGGAAGGCCCAAGGGCGGGGCCTCGGAATTTGCCGCATGAGCGAGTATTTCACCTCCGGGGACCGCCGCCGCGAGCAGGCCGCTCGTGGCAGCCAGAAACTCTCTCCGGCCGATGGCGGAGCACTTAAGTTGTTTCTTCATGCGCGTCTCCTCGACGAACGCAGCATTTGAATAAGCACCAGTGAGTCCGACGCATTATACGACGACGCACGCTCCGGACAAGCAAGTAAATCGTTCTTCTAAGGGAACTCAGTGGAACCCGGGAGCGTTGGCAGGCAAGGGTCGAGAGACCAAGGGCTTGCGACTAGCGAGGTTTTAACTCTGCCAGAGGGGGGATGGAAACCGCAACGGTCAGGGCGCGCTCCGGCGGAGGATTTCTGTGCTGCAATGCCTGGACGAGCATCTCGATGGCCTGCCCCGTATTCGGAGGAACATAGATGGTGGCAGCCAAGAGCCCGGTGCGCACCCACGATTGGCCGGTCTTGGGCAAGCCGTCGCAGCCGGTAAAGGGCAGTTTCAGCCAGCGCTCCCGCTCCGATTCGTTCGTCAATTCTTCAAAGGCTTTCCTGGCCCCCACGGCCATGGAGTCATCCTGCGCGCCAACCAAATCCACGGCTGCCCTTTGCGAGGTACTCAGTTTCAGCCAGGAACGGACGGCTCGCTGAGCGCTCTCTTCAGTCCACTGCGCTCTAAGCACGGTGACGTGAATATTGGACGGTTTCGTCTCCTGCATCCCCAAGGCGCGCTCTTTGGCCGCGGAATTCTCCGCGGGCCCTTGAATATAGAGGATCGCGCCGCCATGGGGCAGCAGAGCAGCAAACTGACGGCCCTGAATCCGGCCAATTTCGAGATGGTTGGAAGTCACGCCGAAAACAGGAGCGGAGGATGATTTGCGCAGTTCCGGGATGTAGGTGGCGTCGCGATTTAGCACTGCCCACCCGATACCAGCGGATGCGGCGGCCCGGGCGACTTGGGGTAGAGCAGTGCCACCGACAGGTTCAAAAACAACGGCATCCGGCCTTTTATCCTCAGTAGCCTGGATGACTTTCAGGATCTGGGTGCTCTGCGTAATCGCATCGTTACCCGCATAAACAATTTGGACTTCCGTGCCCAGTTTGCGGGCCATTTGCTCCGCGGATAGCGCCTGTTCGATCTGGTAATCATTGTCGTTCGTCGTAAGGGAAACCAGAAAGCGCAACTTTTTCATGGCGGTTCGAAGCCCCTCTTTGGACCCCATGCTAACGATACATGGAGCGGGGCCGACGCAAAGAGAAAGTGCAACAAGCGTTTCTCCAGCGCAAATGGCTTCTCGGTGGATATCTTACTCTTTGGGAAAAGGAGGAGATGCGTGCGATTCATTGTAAGGGAGGTCGGCCGACACGGACAGCCTCCGGGGCAGTTGGGACAATGCGGCAATCGTGAGGCAATTGCTCTTCGTTCCCCCCGAGGCGGGTCGACTACAGGTCCAGCCAGCCCTCGTTGTGGTGGTCACCGACCGCTCCCCATTAAATCCTTCGGCCGCTTTACCTGGGCTTGTCAGTCAGAAATAATGATATTCTTGCGCCGGGAAGAATGGAGGGTAGGGAGCCCTCCTCGTTTGGAGAGAGTCGCCGGGGACGGGTTATATCCGTATAGATGTAGGACCATGCCGACCCGCAGGCGAAACCTCGTGCTGGCTTGGCGCGTAGAATACTCGTCTGACAAAGCCCAAGTTGAGCTAGAATCGCGGCTTAAGGGACGTCGGGCGAACCTGGTAAGATGTATTCTCGCGCTCAGCGCGCCATTTCCCATATCCCAATTTTGGAAGATGCTCGAAGGTTTCTGTAAATGACGCCACCGCCGAGAAAGAAGCCTGGCCCGCACAGCGAGGATAAGGTCACCTTAAAGACCATTGCGGAGCATCTCGGGCTGACTCCGGGAACGGTGTCAGCGGCCCTGAACAATTCTGCCGCGGCACGTTCGATACCCGAGCACACGAAAAATCGCATCATCGAGGCGGCGCAGACGCTCAATTACCGCCCTAACTTTTTCGCCCGCACGCTGCGCCTCAAAAGAACCTATACCATCGGAGTCATCGCCGAGGAAATTGGCGACGCGTACGGCTCGATGGTGATCAGCGGCGTCGAAGAATACCTTCGCAAGAACAATTATTTTTTCCTTACCGTGATCCACCGGCATGATCCGCAGCTCCTGCAAACTTACGCGCAAATGCTTTTGACGCGCGGCGTGGAGGGCTTCATTACCACGGATACGTCCCTCACGGAGAAGCTTGCGCTGCCTACCGTCGCCGTGGCGGGGCATGAGCGCGTCGAAGGCTTGACCAACATCATCCTGGACCACACCCGTGCCGCGAGGCTGGCCCTCGAACATCTCCGCGATCTTGGCCACGAGGATATCGCTTTCATTAGAGGACAGACCATGAGTTCGGATTCCACCGTGCGTTGGAACGCGATCTGCGAGGTGGCGCAGCAACTCGGCATTCGCATTCGTCCCGAGCTGACCATCCAACTGGAGGGCTTCGATTCGACGCCCGGTATTGGATATACCTTCACCAAGCAACTCCTGGCCAGGAAACATCCTTTCACAGCACTTTTTGCTTACAACGACATTGCCGCTATCGGCTCGATTTGGGCGTTCCACGAAGCAGGCCTGCGTGTCCCGGAAGATGTTTCTGTTGTCGGCTTCGATGATATTCCCGGAGCAGCTTACGCCAATCCCGGCTTGACCACGGTGAGGCAGCCACTCATAAAGATGGGGCAAATCGCCGCGCAAACTGTCGTTGACCTAATCGAAGGACGCGGCGAGTATGTTCCGGAAATCGCCATCGAGCCCGAGTTTGTGATTCGTCAGTCCACAGGACCCGCTCCCGTCCGTCAACTGCGGACCATTACAGCGGGCAGGCAACGCTTCCAAGAAGGCTACCTAGCTAAATAGGTTCGGGGACCACCGAAGAAATATCCCCAAGAAACACGTCTTTTTGGGCAAACTCGCATTAAGTTCGACAGGTTACGACGTGGCACGTTCTTGACTTTAGTTTGGGACTCGCATACGTTGGTTACAGATGCGTCTTATCAGGCCATTTCTGCTAGCGGTGATGGCGATTGCCTTTGCTACGTATGCGTTCGATTGCTTAGCCACATCGACGCCCGATGCGGCGATGCAATGCTGCGATACCATGCACTGCTCATCGCACGGCCACCAGCACAGCCAGGAATGCTGCAAGACCATGCCGGCCATGCACGCGCCCTTTGTACAGACGGCCTCAGCGGGCGCTCCATCCTTTTCACCTGTTTTCGTCGCCGTGCTGCCGGGGTTTAGTGCATCGCAAGTCTTGGATTCCTTATCGAGAGTTCTTACTGCGCATTGCCACGCACCACCTGTCCCGCAAGCAGCGGCACCTTTGCCTCTTCGCGTTTAATCAACCTTCCAGTCGTCTCGCGGCTTCGCGGGCGGGTGTGCTTCGGCACATTACTTTCTGCTGGAAGGAAAAATAATGGGATTTCGAAACGCAGGAGGTCGCGGGCGGCCTCGGGTGCTCCGATTGGTTCTTCTGTCAGTTCTTGCTTCGACGGCAGGTGCGCAAGGACCTGCTCCGGAGACAGCGCCTCCGCTGTTCCCCGGCGGTGGACTAATCTCCTACAACTCCGTTTTCACGACGCGCGGCCCGATCTCCAGCCTGTCAGGGGATATTCCCTTCACGGCACGCCCTACATTTTCGCACGAAGGTGATTTCAACTTCACTTGGGGGTTCCACCGCGATTTTGATTTGACGGTGGTGGTACCCGTGGTGACCAGTCATTTCGAAATGCCAAGTGGGAATCCTCTGAGTGGCGGTACAGGTCTTGGCGATGCGATGGTGCTCATAAAATACCGCTTCTACCGGCGTGATTCCAAACGAGGCACGACGCAAGCTTCCGTGACGTTAGGCCCCAAACTTCCGACAGGCCGAACGGATCTAGCGGATATGAACAGAAAACGGCTGCCGGCGAGTCTGCAGCCCGGTTCGGGCTCTAGCGATTTCTTCGTGGCAGCGAACTGGACTTATACCGGGCTCTTCCATCTCAGGCGGCTTGTCGCCGACGAGGATCTCCATTCTCTGCTGCGCTCACAAGGGACGCAAAAGACCCGCCTGGGCAGCGATCTCCAATCACGCTTCTGGCTGTCGTACCGGCCTTATGAATCGAAGAACGGAGCCCGCGAATGGTTCATCGGGCCTGTCGTGACATGGCTGCACTCTGAAGATGACCGCATCGCCGCTGTCACGCAGAGCGGGAGCGGCGGCGACGTGTTGCTCGCCGGCATCACGACCTACGTGGGTGTGCGTCCGGGAATGCACGTGTGGCTCGGCATGGACTGGGACGTTGCCCATTCGGCGGGCGCCACGTTCATGCCTGTCCGCCGCCACTTCAGTTTCGGAATTACCCGTCAGTTTCGGCTTCATTTCAAATGAAAGGAGGAACGATGAACACAAGAAAACTCGCGTTGTTATTTTTGCTAGGTTCTGTGTTTGTGCCGGTTTCGCAAGCGCAAATCAAGCACATCGAAATGCGCGTCGAAGGCATGACATGAAACTTTTGAGCCTACGGGGTGAAACAACACCTGGGGCGCCAGTCTGGCGTTCAAAAAGTGGATGTTAGCTTGATCGATGGAAAAGTCGACGTTACGCCCAAGGAAGACGGCCAGATCGATCCTGCTCAGCTTCTCAAAGCGGTTTACGACAGTGGTGTGTCCGTCGCGGAGATGGACGTAACCGCACGCGGAAAAATAATGAAGGACCCTGGAGGCAATTTCGCGCTGCAGGTTTCGCCCAATCAGTCCTTTGCGATCGCACCAAATGATCTGCTCAAGACCGTCGAACCGCTCGCTGATTCGACCGCGGTCGTCACGATTCGTGGCGAGTTGTACCACAAGCCCGCGGGGAAAAAGAAAGCAGACGCTTCGGCGCCGCTGAAGCTGCTGATTCTCGAAGTCCAGAAGAAGGAATAGATGCTAAGACCAAAACAATGTCTGTTATTTCTGAGCCTTGCTGGGTTTGTTCTCGCCGGATGCAATCAGCCTCCGGCGAACTCCCTTCAGCCCAGACAGGCTGTAATAGCGGCAGGTGAGATTGGTTCACACCTGCCCGAGTTCTCCGCGAAAGACTTGCAGGGCCGCGAAATCTCAACGGCTGACCTTCGCGGCAAGGTGGTACTCGTTGATTTTTGGGCCACTTGGTGTCAGCCATGCAAAAAAGAAATGCCCGGCTACCAGAAACTCCTCAACCTCTACGGCTCGCGCGGATTTGCCGTCGTCGGATTCAAGTTCGATACCATGATGGATATGGAGGACCCTGCCCAATTCGCAAAGAAAATCGGAGTGCGCTATCCGCTGGCAGTCGCCCCAGATGACTTGAAACAGAAGTTTGGAGGCATCGAAGGTTTGCCAACAACAATGCTCTATGACCGCCAAGGAATACTGCGAAAGAAGATCGTGGGATTTGAGTACACCAACGTTATCGAGTCAGCGGCGAGACCGCTTCTTTGAGGACTATGCGTCCGTCGAACTTGGAAGACCCGGCCGAGCAAAATGCCGTGAACCTTGCGGGCTTCCAACCAGGTTGAGCCCTGGGGTGTCCCGTGTGGACATTCTTGGAATGGTGCGCAAATCGGAGCTTCCCGCGGGCATGAAAGCGCCGTAGCGCATACCACATCGCAAACTGTGTGCAAACAGAACTTGGAGTAGAATTGTGACATCCCGGCGAAGCTAACGGCAGGCAATTATTGATAACTGGTTCCGGAATCGCCGACCGCGGCCAGGCGCAGCCTGCGGAACGAAAAATTGCAGAGTTTGAAGGGCAGGAGTTTTCAGAACGCGATGCCAAGCGCTCGCGAAGGCTGGCCATCGGCAAGATTCAGAACGTCGAATGCAAGCCCGGGCCTTGTTTTCAGGAGGCGCACCCGGTCCGAATGTTATTACCCGGGGCACAGCGTCTTGCTGGCCTTGAGTTTTTCGCGCAGTGACCCGGCACGCCGTGAGCGTTTTCAATTTTGGAGGGATGCCGCATGACTGTTATCCGAGGATTGGCAGCGATCATTTTACTCTCACTGGGATACGTTTCCATTTCTTCGGGACAGGAGAATAAGACCGTGAATCCGGCTCCCGCGCCGCCAAATCTATTGGTTCTGGTGTACCAGGAATTCCCGTACGGCAAGGCAAACGCGCGCAATAAGTTAGAGGCTGCTATTGCGCGCGCCTGCAATCGCCTGGAAGTCCCCAATTCCTGGATTGCCTTGCAGTCCCTGACGGGGGCGCGGGAGGCGCTCTTCTTCGATCCTTTTGACTCATTCGAGCAATTGGAGCAGTCCTTCGACCGGTGGAAGAAGATCTACGCCGCGCATCCCGACCTCGCCCGGATGCAGGAAGAGGTCGATGCGCTCCTCACGAGCGAGCGCACGATCGTGGCGGTACGCCGCGACGACCTGGGCTATCGTACAGACAACATCGATTTGTCGGAAATGCGCTTCATGCGCGTGGTTGAGGTGCGCCTCGCACCCGGGCACGAGAGCGAATTTGTGGAATCGTTTAAAATCCTCAGCGAGGCGTACGAGAAAATCAAAGCAGACGCCCCGTGGTTCGTCTATCAAGTGAACTTGGGGATGCAATCGCCGGAATTTCTTATTTTCATGCCCATGAACGCGCTCAAGCAAAACGACGACCTACTCTCATGGAAGGAAACCCTGCAGGAAGCGGAAGGCGTAGAAGCCATGAAACGACTGCAACAGATCGCGCGCGAATCGTATGTCAACACGGAAAGCAACCTTTACGTTGTCAACGGCGAGATGTCCCACGTATCAAAAGAGTTTGCGGCCGGCGATCCGAATTTCTGGGCGCCGATGACAATACCAGCCGCCAAGCCCGCGGGGAGGAAAGGAACGGTTATTCCAGCGGCGGATCAAAGCACAGCCAAAGCAATCGTGCGGAAAACCGGGGAACAGTTGCAGAATCGATGAGCTGGAGTCCGCGGACTCGACAGGAGCGGGAGAGTTAAACCGCAGTGAGCGCAGCCTGTCTTTCCGTTTTCGCCTGTTTTGCTTCTTTGCTCCCAGTCGACGTGAGGTCTTGGTTGCCGAAACCGATGCCGATCTTTTTCAAGAATGCGGTGGGAGGTTCGCCGCCGGCGAAGATCCACACATAATCGTTAGGGATCTCCTCCGTCTTACCGTTGACTTCCAGAAGCACCGATTTTTCTTTGAACTCCACGGGAATGGAGTTGAAAACGACTTTGACTTTGCCTTTGCGAACGGATTCTTCGATGCGCTGGGAGTTGCGCTCCTTGATGCGAGCGAAGGCTTCTTTGCGATAGGAGAGCGTGACCTGATTGCCGACCTGGTGGCCCAGGCCCATGGCGGCCTCGACGGCGCTGTCACCACCCCCGACGATCAGGATTTTTTTGTTGATATAGTGATCCGCTTCAATCAGGCGGTACATGACTTTTGGAAGTTCCTCGCCTTTGACCCCGAGTTTCCGCGGGCTGCCGCTCTTGCCGAGCGCCAACACCACGGATTGCGCCCGATATTGGCCTTTGGCCGTCGCGACCGTGAATATCTGGTCCTCGCCTTTCTTAATGTCCTCAACCTTCTCACCCTGCTTCAGCTTGAAATCCGCGCGCTGCAGGACTTTGTTCCAGAAGGCGATCAGTTCTTCCTTGCTAAGCTCCGTCTTCTTGAATTTTCCGTGCATGGGAAATTCCACCGGACTGGTCATCACCAGTTTCTGGCGGGGATACTTGGCCACCGTGCCGCCGATCTCCCCCTCATCAACCGTCAAATAATTGAGTTTTTTCTCCGTAGCACGGAGGGCAGCGCTGATTCCCGCAGGCCCCGCACCCACGATCAGCACATCGTATACGTCCGGGGAGCGCCGTGCGCCGCCCTGGGAGGCGGTTTTATTGGCAATAGTATCGATGCAGTCGCGGCCCTGGTTGATGGCGTTCTTGATGAGCGCCAATCCACCCAGCTCGCCTACGATAAACATATTCTTGATGGTGGTCTCAAATTGGGGCGTCAAGAAGGGCATGTCGCCACCCATGCTGGGGCTGGCCAGGACCATGGTAATGGCGCCGACCGGGCAGACTTCCGCGCACAGACTGTGGCCGATGCATTTGTAGCCGTTCACGATGACGGCTTTGCCGCCCAACATGGCCAGAACATCGCCCTCGGGGCAGACCATAGTGCAGGCCGCGCAGCCGATGCAATTGTTGGCGTCGATATGAGGATGTTGGGATTGCGGGCCATCGGAACGCAACTTCCCCTTTTCCTCAGCCTCGAGGGCCAGTTCTTCCATCCTCTTCTGCTTCTTTAGATAAGAACGCATGAAGAGGCCGATAACAATCACGGCGACAATGAAGGCGACAAGAGTATCCATATAAAATCAGAGCGGCTTTTTTGCTGAAGCTTGATCCTGCCCGTCCAACTGCGAAGCGGGCGGCTGTGACTTGGCCGGAGGATGGCCCGGCGCCAGGGAACCTTGAACCGGGGCAGCAACCGGATTCAGGACGTCGTTGAACCTCGGGAGGCTACCAGAATGTACGTCTTGATTCTGGTGCGGGTTTTGATTCGGATCGGGATGCTGGATCATGCCGCCCGCCGCCTGCGTTTTGAGAACAAACCATGCGCCGTCGCGTTTTTCCAAGTTATAGGAAACCTGCATGCCCGCCCCCTGGGGCGACCCGGTCTTGGGCCGGAATTCAACGTCGGCGTGGGCCTGATTGCCGTTGATGGAAACCTTTTGGATATCCATCACCATCGCGCTCATGTTGAGGGTGCCTACTCCAGTGAGGTGCTGCATGATTCCGGCGCGAATGGCGTCATTGTCATTCTGCTGCTTCTTGCATCCGCCGGCGGCCAAAAGCGCGGCGAAGAACCCCAGTGCCAGAGCAATACGTTTCATGCGAAATTCCTTTCCAGGTACATCGAGGCCGGCTTACCGGCGATTTCTGTATCGGTTTCCTTGGGAGACTCTCCCAACATAATCCAAAAATGAAAACTAGCCCGGCATCGGAACAGCCTACAGTCTATAGCCCATGAAGAGGGCGATGCCAATATGCAGGATGGCGAGGATGGCGAAGGCATAACTGAAGGGCCGGTGAACGACGTGCCAGAGCTGAAAGATCTTTTGGGTACGGGCGAGGAAGGCGATGCTCTGGGAGAGCGAGGCCTGTTTTTGCCTCACAAGAAGGGCGCGCTCGAGTCTCTGGTCGCGGGTGGGGAACAGTCCGAAGCAGGCAAACAGCCAGGGGAAGAAGCCGGCTTCGCGCAGCCGCACGGCGGAAGCCTTGAAGGGGCGCTTGATGTCGAGCAGAAACATGGAAAGGAGAGAAGCGATCAAGGGGGTCTTGGCCACTTCGGCCGGCGTGGGCAACTCGGAAAGAGCATCGACGCTAAAGCCGAAGGTAGCCTTCTGTTCGGCGAGCTCTTTGCGCAGCGCCTCTTCTTTTTCCTGGATTTCTTTCATGGAGAGTTCCGCGGCGCTGAGGCCACGGGGAATGTGGGCATAGAGATAGCGGCCGACAAAGCCGCTGAGGGTGACCATCAACATGCTATAGAAGGCCATGCCGGCGATATTACCGAATTTGAACGAGGAGTGAAAGGCCACGATGACGGGCGCGGCGGTTCCAAGGACGATGTGGAAATCAAGCCAATGGCGGGAGTTGCCCATGCGGCCGAGCCATCCCCATTTCTTGCGGAGGGGATAAAGATAAATGAGAAAAAACATCAGCACGCCGAGCATGCCGAGGTTGATGCCAATCCGGCCGCTGGGACGGAGGAGTTCGTGCTTAGGCGAAAAGGGGCGCTGGGCGGCGCTGAGCGTGTAGTAATTCAAGCCGTAGCCGGCGATGACCAGAACGACGGCCAGGGCCAGCATCCAAGCCAGGAACACGCGTGTGCGATGGCCCTTTTCGGCGTCCTCGCGAGGCAGTATGGCGGTGCCAACAGTTGCGGATGTGCTCATCGTTTTGTCTCGAGATCCTCCACCTGAATGGTGGCCCGGAATCTTTTGTAGCCTGTGAAGCGGTGAATATTGCGCCAATGCTGGCGGGCCGTTTCAACATCGATGATGGCGGACATGGGCATCCAATAGGATTCCTCGGGATCATGAAAATGCACGGTGGCGTAATGAATTTCACTGCGCATGCCGTGAAGACCCAGATCGCTCAGGCTGGAATCCATGGTCGCGACCAATTTAGCGACGGCGCCGCTCTGCTGCTCGATCCAAATGGTACCAGAAAGAGGGATTGGATAGTTCTTGCCCCGGAGTTGAAGGGCCGCGGGCGATGAAGCCCCGGGAACGAACTTGAAATTTATTTTAGCAAAGGCCACGCCGTCAATGAGCTCCTCGCCTGCGGGCTCGAACGTATAGTTGGTCTCATAGGACGGGTGGATAATCAGGAGCATGCTGGTGAAACCGTTGGTAATGAGCAGGGTGCGCGACGAATCACGGAAGGCGGCTTTGCGCGTATCGCGGGATTCGACGAGCTTCAGCGATCCGCTATTGGGATTGGCCTGAAGCTGATAGTCAAAGACGGATTCCTCACGATAACTGGCTTTCCCGTTCTTCCCGACCAGAGCCTGGGTTACATTTTCCGTGCACACCACATTGGCGGCCTGCTCAAAGAACTTTTCGACGGTTGCGCGGGCGCGAGAGAGAGCCGCCATCGGGGGCGAAACGGGAGGAGCAGCCATCTCCGCAAAGGGTTGAGCGACAGACTGCGCTTGGCCAAACGCCACGCCGCAGGAACACAGGAGTACCACAGCAAAAATAGCCGAGAGCCGCCCAAACATGCTAGTCAGCGGAGTTCGGGAGCCCGGAAGATTTTGGCGCCGGAGGTTTCTCATTTTTTGCGATATCCTCCAAAGCGATAGCCGAAAACCGTGGACCATTGCTGGTAATTCATGCTGGTGCCGCGATACCAGCCGAAATTGCCTTCCACGAAATAGCGAGGGCCCACGTTCCAATCGACCACGGCGTTGACAAAATTGGAACTGTTATTGGTGGTCAGAGCAGAATTGAAGGTCTGATGACCGCCCAAGAACTGAAGGCGGAACGAATCGGTAAAGTTTTTAGAAAGCGAAAAAGAGGTGTATTTGCCGCTCCCGAAAGAGCTATTGAATTTCGAGTAATGCACATCGGCGAGCAGTCCGGTCTTCCACAGGTTGGGCACGGTGATGCCGAAGGCCTCATTCAGCGATTTCTTCGTGTCTGTGGTGGTCTTGCTCCGGCCTAAGCTACTATACACGCTGATGTGCTTCATGAGTTCTACGCGCACGTCCCCGCTGAAGCCTTGAAAGAGATACTGGTCCAATAGACCGGTGGCGAGCAGCCGGGGATCGTACGTCGGCAGGCTGCGGAAATAATTGTGATTGACGCCGAACCCCACGCGGTGGAATGGCTGAAAGTGCAGCGAAGAATAACTTTGCGAGATTCCCGTGGGATTGCTTCCACCAATTAGCTGCCCAGTGGCGGGATCTCGCAATGGAGATGTTCTGGCCTCGTCCGCCTGCAAAGAGCTGTAAAGCGTGATGTAGCGCTTCCAGGTCACATTATTCTCGAAGAATGCAAATTGGCGAGCCACCTTCCATTGGATGCTGGTAACGGCGACGCCAGCAGTACTGTAAAAGCGGGTGTGTTCGAAGTCGCCAACTTCGAAATTCACGAAAGTCCCTGCAATATGCTGGTTCGGGTTATAGCTCCATGAGGTCGGATCCGGCGTGGAACCCGCGAAGAAACCCACGGTGGCGACCCGCGTGATTTTTCTTCCGAGATAACCACCGTCAATCGTGCTCAGGCTTGGCGCCCACGGAAGAAACAAGCGCCCCACGCCGATAGTGACCGGGGAATAGGGGCTCTGATAGAGAAAACCCAGATGGTAGGTCCGATTGATCAGGTCCGTAAGCGTTGTGGTAGTAGCACCTTGCGCGGGAGCGCTGCTCAAATTCATATTTCCACGCCAGTAGCCCTTAAAATTCCAGTAGGTCCCGCCGATATTGCTGATGTCCGACGAGATGGACAGCCCCACTTGCTTGCCATTGAGCCCGCCGGCTTCATGGACTCCGCCGTAGTCAAAGCCGATCCGGCCGCGGAACTGCCCGACGGGCGATTCTTGAAGCTGCTTTTTCTCTTGCGCCGTGCGAACTTCTTCGTCGAGAGGATCGCCGTATGTGAAAGTCATGACGATGGGATACTTCTCTTCTTCAGCGGCGTCCACGGCCTCACGGCGTTCGACCACGCTATCGGGCGTGAGAAACGCCAACTGACCTGCCTTAATCTCACCAGTAGAGCTCACGATTTCGCAGACGGAAGAAGAATCCGCCACGGAAACCACTTTGAGCTCCGCGACGTGCTCGTAGCCGCGGAACCGCACGGCATCGGAAACCACGCCATCGGGAGGCGGGTTGACGAGCGAAAGCTTCATCGCTTCTTGGAGATTGGCGTTGCGCCCGGCATCAATATAGAGCGAGCCGTCGGCAACATACTTGACGCGAAAAACGGAAGGCTTGCTGTTGGATTGATCCGCCTGCGGATTCTGCGCGCGAGTGACGCTAGCCTGAAAGGTTAGGGCGAAGCAAATCACCACGGCAAAAGCCAAAGATGGCTTGAAAAAAAGTCTAGTGGCTAGGCTTACCCTCCAGGTCGTTCGATGCACTTGCTTTCCTTCCCCCTACTACAGTTCCCCAAGGAATTTTCTCTTGCACCATTTCACCCGCCCTCAGAAGCGCGCGAAGCGTGTCCCCCGTCAATTCTTATGGCAGTCGTAGCACCGAGTCGGCGGATTGAACCAGCATGCCGGAGATGGCGTGCAAACGTTAGGATGCGACATTCCAGCCCGGTGCGCGTTTGGCGACGTATGGCAACCCTCACAAGAGAACGTCTTATAGTCCGTCGCAACTAGGTGGCAGTCGGAGCACACCGAGCCATTGTGCGGAATGCGGAACCAGGTGTGATTAAAGGTCGCGCCCAGCCAACCCGTGGTGACCCACGTAGTGTGGCAGGTGATGCAAGTAGTCGGGTACAGCGCGGCGACGTGGTTCGGCACAGCGCCGCCAAGAGTCACGGTACTTTGCCAAGCGGCTTGGTGGCAGCCGTAGCAATCCGTGTTCGCAGTAGTAAGGCCGAATGGGTTGGTGCCCATGTGGCACGAAGCGCAGGGGGTGGTCACGTGCGCACCCTGCAGCGCCCAGCCCGTCGTACTGTGATCGAACTTGCCAGTCGACCAGAGCACGGTGTCGTGGCAAGTCGAGCATTGCGAGGTCGGGAAGCCCGACGTGATGTGATTCGGTACCGCACCACCGAGCGTCGTGGTGCTCTGCCAAGCGGCCTGGTGACAGCCATAGCAATCCGTGTTCGCCACTGTGAAGGTGTAGTTGTTGCCCACGTGGCAGTCGGTGCAGGCCACGACTTTACCGGCCGGCGCCAGCTGATGCGAGCCCGTCAGCGCCCAGCCCGTGGTGCTGTGATCAAAGGTTGCGGTGGTCCAGGTGATGGTGCTATGGCACGTCGAGCAGTTCGCGGCGGCAAAGGGGGCGCCGGCCGTGGGGTGCGTGGGGTTGTTAGTGGTCTGCCAGGTTGTTAGGTGGCATC
>Ga0209527_1000045_pt1 | contig 22867 bp, 18 predicted proteins | sample JacPinW_OM2H0_M2_FD_187968 | JGI IMG/M metagenome (GOLD analysis project Ga0209527, IMG submission 187968) | Forest soil microbial communities from Algoma, Ontario, Canada - Jack Pine, Ontario site 1_JW_OM2H0_M2 (SPAdes) (version 2) | ecosystem: Environmental > Terrestrial > Soil > Boreal... | reverse complement strand
GAACCCAAGCCCAACAGCGAATTGCGCGATGCCACCGCCTTTGGCGTTTTGAAACTCACGCTAAAGCCGAACGCCTATGACTGGCAATTCATTCCCGAAGAAGGGAAGACCTTCACCGATTCCGGCAGCGGCGCCTGTCACTAAATTCATAGACTTTATGCGACCGCATGAATGCCGTGGACGTGATTTTTATTGGCGGTTCCAACGAACTCGGCCAGTTTGAATCCGGTCTTGCGGCCCAATGGTTCGGCGGAGTGCGCGCTGTAGTTTTGGGCGGTCTGGGCACACTCGTCGTGACTCGATTGTAGGCCTGGTGTTTTCCTGAGTTGCGTCGTCCCGGGGAACGCTCTAAATCAGCCGCCTAGTTAAAGTTAGGCAGATTCGGTTTATTTCTTTTTCGCTGGCGCGGGGCTGCTCGCCGGCATCGCCATTTCCATCGGTGTACTCGCCCCTGCGGCCAGCTCTTTTTTCACAGAGTCCGTGATCTTGTCCGCATTCTTCACGAGGACGGTGACCTGCCAGATCTGCTTTTCCGTCAACGGGCCCTTGAATCCCGGCATCCCTGTCATGCGAATCCCGTTTTCTGCCTTCCAGTAAGACTCCCACGCGTCGTCGTCCGTCACTCCAGTGCCATGAAAGAGTTGCGGCGGCTCGGGATACATTCCCTGCGCGACCGCCGTCTTCGGTTCGTTCGGGAGGCCGTGGCACACGGCGCAATGCTCCTTGTAAATCTTGGCCCCGGCAGTCAGGTTGGCTTCATCCGCCGGCACTTGCGGCTCCGGGTGCGGCAACTTATTCAGGTACGCATGTAGTCCCATCTGTGCAAGCTTCTTCTCAAATGGCATGGGCGGCGCCGACGTGGCCACTGGTGCCCGCCCCGACGAGAAGTAAAAAAATACGCTCACCACTATCAACAGGACTCCCACCAAGATTCCCAGCACCAGACCCTTGATCATAGTCTCTTGTCTCCCTTTGCCATTTGGCCAAGTTGTTTAGGCGTCCGAATCCCACAGGGATGCCGGGATAGTTTACGTTCTCCCAGCCCTATCTGCATCCAGCAATTTCGATGGCTCCCAGGAATATCCTCGCCCTCCACGTTACCTACCTCCTAGCCTGCCCCATCCTGGGTTTGGCGGCGGGCCGGGGCCAAGAGTAACCTTTCTCTCCCAAAAACCGTCTTATGTAGGCGTAGGATATAGTTTCCGGCAGGTTCTCCGCACCATCCGGAACAGCCCCTGGTGTTGACTTGCGACTGTCCTATCTTGGACAGACTCGCTCGCATAAACCGTAGTACATGACAGGAGCGAACGAATGGGCCAACTCAACTCCATAGACCTTCCCGAGCCCCGCGCCCACGGAGCGACGGCCGCAGTGCCTTCCAAGCGCCGTTGGTGGCTCTGGGTCCTCGTTCTTGGCGTTATCGCCTTTGGTGTGTGGTATTACGTCAACTCACGGAACGCCAGCCAAGCCGCCACGGCCGCCGCCGCGCCCGGAGCGGCCGCCAAGGGCAAGGGTGGTTCAGGCGCAGGTGGGTTTGTAGTCCCCGTCGTGGTTTCCACGGCACAGCGCGGCGACCTGCCCGTTTATTTCAATGGCCTTGGCACCGTCACTGCCTTCAACACCGTTACTGTCCGCAGCCGCGTTGACGGCCAATTGGTCAGCGTTGCCTTCAAGGAGGGCCAGTTCGTTCACCAAGGAGATCTTCTCGCGCAGATCGATCCGCGTCCCTTCCAAGTCCAGCTCGAGCAGGCTCTGGGGCAACTCGCTAAAGACCAGGCCCAGCGCAAAGACGCGGAAGTCAATTTTGAACGGTTCAAGCTTCTCTTCAAAGAGGGCGTCATCCCCCAGCAGCAACTCGATACTCAGGGCGCATTGGTTGGCCAGGTTGATGGGGCCATTGCCTCGGATCAAAGCCAGATTGACAACGCCAAGCTCCAGCTCACCTATTCCCGCATCACTGCGCCGATCAGCGGCCGCATCGGTCTCCGCCTCGTGGATGCCGGCAACATCGTGCATGCTTCGGACACCAACGGACTTCTTGTCATCACCCAGCTACAGCCCATCGCGGTAATTTTCAGTCTTCCGCAAGATCAGCTTCCTCAGGTAAACGCCAAGCTCCATGCTGGCGTCCAACTTGCCGTCGATGCCTTCGACCGCGACGACACCGCCAAAATCGCTAGCGGGAAGCTCGAGACCATCGACAATCAGATCGACATAACCACCGGTACGTACAAGCTCAAATCCGTGTTTACGAACGCGGACAACGCTCTCTTCCCCAATCAATTTGTCAATGTCCACCTTCTCGTCGACACCAAGCACAACCTCACCATCGTTCCCGCCGCGGCCATTCAGCGCGGTCCCCAGGGAACTTACGTTTATGCCGCCGATACTGACAACACCGCGAAGATTAGAATTGTAACCATCGCACAGACCACTGGCGACAGTGTCGGCTTGAGCGCCGGCTTGAATTCCGGAGACCGCGTGGTTATTGACGGCTTGGACAAACTGCAGGATGGCACCAAAATTAATCCCAGCCCCTCGACCGGCGCGAATGCCGCAGGCCGCAGCTCCGCCCCTCCGTCCGCCGGTCAAGGTGCGCCACAACCCGGAAGCCCATCGAAGGGCCGTGCCGGAGGCTCCCCGCGATGAATCCCTCACGGCCGTTCATTCTGCGGCCGGTCGCCACCACCCTCTTGATGGTTGGCGTCCTCCTGGTAGGCTGGGTCGCCTTCCGGCAATTGCCCATCTCTGCGTTGCCGCAGGTCGACTACCCTACAATTCAAGTACAAACCTTTTATCCCGGCGCCAGCCCGGACGTCATGGCTTCCTCGGTCACCGCGCCCCTCGAGCGCCAGTTCGGCCAGATTCCCGGGCTGAACCAGATGACCTCCACAAGCTCCTTTGGCAGCTCCCTTATCACTCTCCAATTTGGTCTGGACTTGAGCATTGACGTCGCGGAGCAAGGAGTTCAGGCCGCGATCAACGGCGCTTCCAATCTCCTCCCGCAAGGGCTTCCCAATCCGCCGATCTACAGCAAGGTCAATCCCGCCGACGCGCCCATCATGACGCTCGCGCTCACTTCAACATCTCTCCCGCTCTCCAAAGTCGAGGACCTCGCCGACACGACTCTCGCCCAAAAAATTTCTCAGCTTTCCGGCGTCGGACTCGTCAGCATCAGCGGCGGCCAGCGCCCCGCCGTTCGCATTCAGGCGAATCCTACGGCTCTCGCTTCTTACGGGCTCAGTCTTGAGGATTTGCGTACCGCCCTCGGCCAGGCCAATGTCGATCAGGCCAAGGGCACTTTCGACGGCCTGCATCAGGCTTACACCATCGGCGCGAACGACCAGCTCATCTCCAGCGACAGCTATCGACCGCTCATCATCGTCTATCACAATGGCGCGCCGGTGCGCCTCACTGACGTCGCCAACGTTATCGACGGGGTGGAGAACGCCAAGCAAGCCGCCTGGGCCAATCTGAATCCCGCCGTTATTCTGAATATTCAGCGCCAGCCCGGCGCGAACATCATCGCCGTTGTCGACCGCGTGAAAAACCTTCTGCCCCAGCTTAAAGCCGCGCTCCCCGCTTCGGTTCAGGTGGAGATACTCACGGATCGCACCACCACCATTCGCGCCTCCGTCAGCGACGTGCAATTCACCCTGGTGCTCACCGTGGCGCTCGTCGTGATGGTCATTTTTCTTTTTCTCCGCAGCCTCCGCGCCACCATCATTCCCAGCGTTGCCGTTCCGCTTTCTTTGATCGGAACCTTCGCGGTCATGTATCTTCTCGGCTACAGCCTGAACAATCTTTCTCTCATGGCCCTCACCATTTCCACCGGCTTCGTTGTCGACGACGCCATCGTCATGATCGAAAATATCAGCCGCTACATCGAAGAGGGCGAAGCGCCTTTGCAAGCCGCGCTGAAGGGTTCCGAACAAATCGGCTTCACCATCGTTTCGCTTACCGTCTCGCTCATTGCCGTGCTCATTCCTCTTCTCTTTATGGGTGATATCGTCGGCCGGCTCTTCCGTGAATTTGCCGTCACTTTGGCCGTCACCATCCTCGTTTCCGCCTTTGTATCCCTCACACTCACTCCCATGATGTGCGCCAAGCTCCTTCGACAACACAAAAAGCAAGAGGAGGGCTGGTTCTATCGCAAGTCCGAAAATGCTTTTAACTCCGTCATCGCTTTCTACGGACGCACCTTGCAGTTTGTCCTGCGTTTTCGCACCGTCACCCTCCTCGTTACCGTTGCCACTCTTGTGGGCACGATTCTTCTCTATATTTACGTTCCCAAAGGATTTTTCCCGGTGCAGGACACGGGCGTCATTCTGGGCGTTTCCGAGGGCGCACAAGACATTTCTTTCGCGGCCATGGCCCAGCGCCAGCGGGATTTGGCCGGCGTCATCCTCAAAGACCCAGCGGTCGAGAGCCTTTCTTCTTTCATCGGCATCGACGGCACGAATACCACGCTCAACAGCGGCCGCATCCAGATCAATCTGAAGCCGCTCGCCCAGCGCAATATCAGCGCTTCGGATGTCATCCGCCGCCTCCAGCCCGAACTTGCGAAAATCGACGGAGTTTCGCTCTTCCTCCAGCCGGTTCAGGATCTGACCGTCGAAGACCGTGTGAGCCGCACCCAATTTCAGTACAGCCTGGAAGATGTTGATCCTAAGGAACTCGCTTACTGGACAGGCCGCTTCGTTGAGAAATTGAAAGCACTGCCCGACCTTCGCGATGTCGCCAGCGACCAGTTGAACCAGGGCCTTGTCGCCGCACTCACCATCGACCGCGACTCCGCTTCGCGCCTCGGCATTCTTCCCGCCGATATCGACAACACTCTCTACGACGCTTTCGGCCAGCGCCTGGTCTCCACCATCTTCACTCAATTGAATCAATATCACGTGGTCATCGAAGTGGATCCGCAGTTCCAGCAGGACCCCGATTCGCTGAAATACATTTACGTAAAGTCCTCCAACGGCACGCAGGTGCCCCTCAGCGCGTTCACGCGTTTCGAGCCCGGGGCCGCCGCTCTGGCGCTGAACCATCAGGGTCAGTTTCCCGTGGTCACACTCTCATTCAACCTTGCTCCCAATGCCGCGCTCGGCGACGCAGTTAACGCCATCAACGGCGTCAAGCAGGATCTGAACATGCCCCCGAGCATCCAGGCTACGTTTCAGGGCACCGCCGCGGCCTTCCTCAATTCCCTCGCGAATGAGCCGATCCTCATCCTCGCGGCGGTGATCACGGTTTACATCGTTCTTGGCATTCTGTACGAAAGCTACATTCACCCCATCACGATTATTTCGACCCTCCCGTCCGCCGGTGTCGGCGCCATACTTGCTCTCCTGATCTGCCGCACGGATTTCAGCGTCATCGCCCTCATCGGAATGATCCTGCTCATCGGCATCGTCAAGAAAAACGCCATCATGATGATCGACTTCGCACTGGAGGCTGAACGCAAAGAAGGAAAGGCACCGCTCGATGCTATCTATGAAGCTTGCCTGCTGCGCTTTCGGCCCATCATGATGACTACCATGGCGGCGCTCCTCGGCGGTTTGCCGCTCGCGCTGGGCACGGGCGTCGGTTCTGAATTGCGCCGCCCGCTGGGCATCACCATCGTCGGCGGCCTGATTCTCAGCCAGTTGCTTACGCTCTACACCACGCCGGTGGTTTATCTCGCTTTTGACTGGCTGGCGCACCGCTTCTCGTTCCACGTCGGCAACCCCATTGAGGAGCCCGCGCACGGATCCGCTCCTGGAGATTGACCGGTGAATTTCTCTTCCAACTTTTCGGCGCCCTTCATCCGACGGCCCGTGGCCACGTCGCTGATCACTTTCGCCATTCTCCTTTCCGGTGTCGTGGCCTTCCGATTTTTACCGGTTGCGCCGCTCCCGCAAGTCGATTTTCCAACCATCTCCGTCGGCGCCGGGCTCCCAGGCGCAAGCCCGGAGACCATGGCTTCCGCCGTCGCTACGCCCCTGGAACGCCAGTTCGGCCGCATCGCCGGCGTCACCCAGATGACCTCCTCTAGCGGTCTTGGTTCGACCGGCATTACGCTCCAGTTCGATCTTAACCGCGATATCAACGCCGCTGCGCGCGACGTTCAAGCCGCCATCAACGCCGCTCGCAGCCAGTTGCCCGCCGATCTTCCCGGCCAGCCCACCTATCGCAAGGTCAATCCCGCCGATGCTCCTATCATGCTGCTGGCCCTGACCTCCGATAACATTCCGCCTTCGCAAATCTACGACGCTGCGGATTCGATCCTTGCCCAGAAGCTCGCGCAGGTCGAAGGCGTTGGCCAGGTATTCACCTGGGGCAGCTCCCGTCCAGCCGTTCGCGTCGAAGTGAACCCTAATCAGCTCAACACGTACGGAATAAGTTTGGAAACGATTCGCAAATCGCTCCAGGCCGCCAACGCCAACCTCGCCAAGGGCGCCCTCACCGATCCGAAGCAAACGTGGGCCGTCTCCGACACCGACCAGCTTTTCAAGGCCTACGAATATCAGCCTCTGATCGTCGCGGGACACGTCGGCGCTCCGGTGCGCTTGCGCGACATCGCCGAGGTGGTCGATTCGGTCGAAGATTCCCGCAATTTGGGGCTTTCGCGCGGGAAGCCATCCGTGCTGCTCGCCATCTTTCGGCAACCCGGCGCCAACATGATCGAGACGGTGGACCGCATCACCAACCTCCTTCCGCAGCTCCGCGCTTCCATTTCGCCCTCCCTGCAACTGAGCGTTGCCGTCGACCGCACCACCACCATTCGCGCTTCCGTCCACGACGTGGAAGTCGCGCTCATCATTTCCATCATCCTTGTGATCTTCGTGGTTTTTGCATTTCTCCGGAATGTCTGGGCCACCATCATCCCCAGCGTGGCCGTCCCGCTTTCCCTCATCGGCACTTTCGGCGTGATGTATCTCTGCCACTACAGCCTGGACAATCTCTCTCTCATGGCCCTGACCATCTGTACGGGTTTCGTGGTTGACGACGCCATCGTCGTCATCGAGAACATCTCCCGTCACATCGAAGGAGGCATGAAGCCCTTCGATGCCGCCATGAAGGGCGCCAGCGAAATCGGTTTTACCGTTCTCTCGATGAGCACTTCGCTCGTCGCCGTCTTTATCCCTATCTTAATGATGGGCGGCGTCGTTGGCCGTCTTTTCCGTGAGTTTGCTGTCGTTCTCAGCGTGGCTATCGCTGTTTCTCTTTTCGTTTCTCTCACTACCACCCCTATGATGTGCGCGCGCTTCCTCCGCCATGAATCCGGCAAACACAATAGGGTCTACCGCTTTTCCGAAAACGCCTTTAACCGCCTTCTCCGGACGTACGAATTCTCTTTGCGCTGGGTTCTTCGCCACCAGTTCCTGATCTTGCTGGTCACCATCGGCACGGTTTGCCTGAACGTCTATCTCTTCATCCAGACGCCCAAAGGCTTCTTCCCACAGCAGGACACCGGCCGCATCAATGGCAGCATCCTAGGAGATCAGGATCTATCCTTTGCCGCTATGTCGAAAAAGATGCGCATTTTTACCGACATTGTCTCGCAAGACCCTGCCGTTGACTCCGTGATTTCTTTCACTGGCGGCGGGAGTGGCGGCAGCACCGCCCGCCTGTTCTCGCAGCTCAAACCGCTGACCGAGCGGAAGTTGAGCGCCGACCAGGTCATCGCGCGTATCCGCTCCAAGACTGCTGGGATTCCGGGCGCCGCTCTGTACTTGCAATCCGTTCAAGACCTCAGCGTCGGCGGCCGCGGCAGCGCCGCGCAATATCAATACACGCTCCAGGCCGACAATCTCAACGATCTCACTCACTGGGCTCCTATTCTTCAGCAGCGCCTGGCTAAGATTCCCGAGCTGCGCGACGTCAATTCCGACCAGCAGATGCACGGGCTCGAAAGCGCCATCGTCATCGATCGCGACACCGCCGGCCGTCTCGGCGTCGACGTGCTGGATATTGACAACACCCTCAGCGACGCCTTCGGCCAGCGGCAGGTCTCCAACATCTACAAAGGCATCAACCAGTATCACGTCGTGCTGGAAGTCGCGCCGGAATTCCAACCCGGTCCGGACGCGCTCCAGTCGGTTTACGTTCCTTCGAAGTCCGGAAAGCTTGTCCCGCTTAGTGCCTTCGCCCATTACGAGCACTCCAATACCGCCCTTTCCGTCAACCACCAGGGCATCTTCCCGGCCATCACCCTTTCGTTCAATCTCGCGCCCGGCGCTTCGCTTGGCCCTGCGGTTCTGCATATTCAGGCTGCCCAACACGAACTCGGTATTCCCGCGACGGTTCATGCTACGTTCCAGGGCACCGCCCAGGCCTATCAGGATTCGCTCTCCAATCAGCCGGTTCTGATCATCACCGCCCTTGCCGCCGTTTACATCGTTCTCGGCATCCTCTATGAGAGTTTCATTCATCCCATCACCATTCTTTCCACGCTTCCTTCTGCCGGCATCGGCGCGCTTCTCGCGATTCAATTCATCAAGTCGGACCTGAACATCATCGCGCTGATCGGCATCATCCTGCTGATCGGCATCGTCAAGAAAAATGCCATCCTCATGATTGATTTTGCCGTTCAAGTGGAAAGGGAAGAGGGATTGTCGCCTGTGGAAGCGATCTACAAGGCCTGCTTGTTGCGTTTCCGTCCAATTCTAATGACCACCATGGCCGCGCTTTTGGGCGCCATGCCTCTAGCGCTCGGAGTGGGTGTCGGCTCCGAACTGCGCCGCCCGCTGGGCATCACCATCGTCGGCGGCCTCATTCTCAGCCAGATGCTCACGCTCTTTACTACCCCGGTCGTGTACATCTACATGGATCGGCTGCAGTCCTGGATCCAGGGAGCGCGCTCCCAGGCCCCCGCACCAGTTCCTGCCCACTCCGACTAAACTGCTTCTAACGTCACCGCCAATCTTTGAAATTTTGGCGCTTGTGAAGTCAGCGCATGCCCCATCCGTCGTTTTTTCGCCTGCCGTCCCGAATCTGCCGTTTGCTGATGTCTGACGTTTCTGCTAGAATGTCAGACAGATGAGGGCAGAATAATGCCTACCCAACGATTCACGGTACGCGTTCCAAGCAGTCTTAGCCAGCGGCTCCGGGTTTGCGCCCAATTGCGGGGCCAATCCGAATCCGAGGTCATTCGCGAAGCGCTGGAGCACCACTTGCAGAAAAAACTGAAAGGTGTTTCTGCCCACGACGTTTTCAGGGCCGCGGGCTTGATTGGTTGCGCAAAGGGAGCGCCGAAGGACCTCAGCACAAACAAGAAATACTTCAAAGGCTTCGGCGAATCGAAGTGAATCGCGTGCTCGTGGACGCCGGCCCCCTGGTAGCCATCCTTTCGGAGCGCGATGAACGTCATCGCCTCTGTGTCCGCACGCTCGAAAGCCTGTCAGGATCGCCCTTTTCTTGTTGGCCCGTCATAACCGAAGCCGCTTGGCTTCTCCGCGCGTATCCGGGAGTTGTGTCCTTGCTGCTCCGGCGAGTCAGCGAAGGCGTTCCCGCCATGCTCCCGTTATCGAGTTTGGAGGCCAGGCCCATCGGCGATCTCATGAAGAAATATGAATCCATGAAGCCGCAGCTCGCCGATGCCTCGCTTGTTTATCTGGCCGATCGCGAATCCCTCGACACTATCTTCACTCTTGACCGTCGGGATTTCTCCGTTTATCGCTCTGCTCGCAATCGCCGGTTCCGCCTCATTCCCGATCTCCCCTAACTCTCCTGCTACGCGCTGCCGATCAGCCATCCCGTCAGGAAAACCAAAACGCCGCCCACGATCACCTGAAACGCCGCCTGCAAGAACGGCGTATCCATGTAGCGGTGCCGGATGTAACTGATGACCATCAGCTCGACCGCCACAATGATCACTGCAACCAGCATAGCGACATGAAAATTGGCGATTAGAAAGGGAAGCGTATGGCCAATTCCGCCCGCCGTGGTCATCAACCCGGTCACCCCGCCGCGCAGCCACGGAGACCCGCGCCCGGTCAGCGATCCGTCGTCGGAAAGCCCCTCCGAAAAGGCCATTGAGATTCCTGCGCCGATCGAAGCTGCTAGTCCCACCAGGAACGCTTCCCAGCTCTTGTGCGAAGCGAAGGCCGCTGCGAACAGCGGCGCCAGCGTCGATACCGAGCCATCCATCAAGCCCGCAAGTCCAGGTTGCACCACTTGCAGCAGGAACAGTTTGCGGTGTGATTCATCCTCCGTGGCTTTCGCGCTCGCCGTAAGATGTTTTTCTTCCAGTTCACCCGCCGTCCGCTCGTGTTTTCTCTCCTCATCGCCAAGCTTGTTCAGCAATTCCCGCGTCGACACGTCCGTCGTCCGGCTTGCCGCTCGCGCGTAGAAACGGCTCGCCTCCATCTCCATCAATTCCGCTTGCTTCCTGGCCACTTTCACACCCAGCGGGCGGACCAGCCATACCGGTCTCCTCTGCAGGAATCCCTTCACGTTTTCCCGCCGGATCAGCGGAATGCGGTCCCCGAAGCGCTGCCGGAACATCTCAAACAAACGGTCGCGGTGTCCCACCTCTTCTTCACGCATCTCTTCAAACATTTCCGCCGTCGCGGGATACTCTTCCCGCAGTGCGTCCGCGAACTCCCCGTAAATCCGGCCGTCTTCTTCTTCCGCGGCAATAGCGATCGCCAGAATCTCCTTTTCCGTCAAATCCTTGAACTTTTTCAGCATCGCTCTCCGTCCTCGCACTTCCGTGCGGAAGAAGAATCGCACAAACCGAGCAGGGAAGTCATCTTCAGTCCCGGATTCGGAGCAAGTTGATTCTCACTAGGCGCATCCTTCTCGATGGGTGGTGCCTCGCGGCGGAGTCAGGGAGGTTTCTTCTGGGGCGTCACGATCAATCAACAATTTCCACGGAGGCTGGCCCGGCGCATACCTTGCGCTTCTACAGGTCCTGTGTTAGATAGGTAGGAGGCGGAGGTATGCTATGCCAGAGAAATCCGATCTCCCGCAAGGCACCCTGGACTTGTTGATTCTGAAAGTGGTCGCGCTCGGCCCGGTGCATGGGTACGCCATCGCGCAACGTCTGGAACAGGTGTCGCGCGGTGTGGTCCAGGTTCCGCAAGGCTCGCTTTATCCGGCCTTGCACCGGCTCGAAAACCGGGGCCTTCTTGCGGCGGATTGGGAGGAAACGGAGAGCGGGCGCGAGGCAAAGTTCTATCGCCTGACGCGCAAAGGACGGACGCAACTCGAAACGGAAGCCGCGAGCTGGCAGCGATTGATTGAAGCCATCGGGCTCGTCCTCAAAATGTCTGAGGGAGGTGCGAAATGACGTGGTGGCAGCGCCTGTGGCACCGGACGAGGATGGAAGAACAACTCGAAAAGGAACTGCGCTTCCATCTTGACCAGCACGCGAGCGAACTCATCGCGCAAGGCCAAGCTCCAAACGAAGCGCGACGGCAAGCCCGCCTTGCTCTTGGCGGTCCAGAACAGGTCAAGGAGAAGTGCCGCGACGCGCGGGGCACACGCTGGCTGGAAGATTTGTTGCAGGACACACGCTATGCTCTTCGCACATTCCGGCAAAAGCCCGGATTCACGGCGATTGCGCTCCTGTTACTGGCACTAGGCATCGGGGCCACAACCGTCATGTTCGCGGTAGTCAACAGTGTTCTGCTAAGGCCGCTGTCTTACCCGGAATCCGACAGACTGGTCACCTTACGCGTATTCACGGAACAGATTGGCGAGCTTTGGGGCTTTTCCAATCTCGATTTCGGCGACGCCAAAGGCCAGAGCCTAACGCTGGCCTTGGCGGCGTGGACTTATGGCGGGGGCACCATCAGTGAACCCGGAGAACCTGAGTACGTGAACGGGCGGCAGATCTCCGCGGAGTTATTCTCCACGCTTCGAATCTCTCCCGTAAAAGGCCGCGCATTTCGGCCCGATGAAGACCGGCCGGGCGCAGCGCCTGTCGCGATTATCAGCTATGGATTGTGGCAGCGCGACTTTGGCGGCGAACCCAGCGCCATCGGCAAGTCACTCGTTTATGACGGCAAACCATATATCGTGGTCGGCATTGCGCCCGCCGGCTTCCAGTTGGATGGAGAGGCGGATGTGTTCACACCGCTGGAGCTAAGGCAAAACACTGACCCGCGAATGCAGAATCGCAGGGCACGTTTCCTGCGCGTCATGGGACGTCTGCAGCCCGGGTTTGGATTGGCCGAGGGCCGGGCTGAGCTCGCGCTGATTGCGCGGAACCTGGCTAAGGAATATCCGGAGTCGAATACCGGGCTCGGCATGATCGCCTACCCGCTGCAAAAGGAGTTGGTCGGAGATATCGGCTCGACGCTCTGGCTGCTCCTGTGCGCGGTGGGCCTGGTGCTGCTCATCGCCTGCGTGAATATAGCAAGTCTCCTGCTGGCCCGCGCGGCTTCACGCGAGCGGGAGCTTGCCATGCGTGTAGCACTGGGAGCTGGGCGCAGCCGCCTGGCGCGTCAATGTCTATCGGAAAGCGCAATCTTAGGCCTTGGCGGAGGCGGGCTCGGCGTGGTACTCGCATTCGTCAGCATTCACCCATTTGTTGCGTTTTGGCCAGGCAGCTTGCCGCGTGCGGAAGAGGTCCATCTGGACTGGCGCGTACTTGTTTTCGCCGTGGGTGCCTCGCTTTTGAGCGGCCTTCTTTTCGGACTGGCTCCGGCTCTGCGGGTTCCCGTGCGCGGCGTGGAACAAATGCTCCGCGCCAGCGCGCGAAGCATTGCCGGAAGCTCGCGCCGCTTGCATAGCGCATTTGTAATCTCTGAGATCGCTCTCGCCGTGGTGCTGCTGGTCTCGGCCGGAATGCTTGGGCAGACGTTGCTCGCACTCTCATCCCTCGATCCCGGTTTCAACGTGCACGACGTAATGGCCGCGCGCTTCGCGCTTTCTCCTGCCACGCTTGGGAATCCCGAGCAGGTCCGCGAGGCCTGGCAGGACGTACTCGATCGTGCCCGGCGCGTCCCGGGCGTTGACTCAGTCACGTTGGCCGACATTATCCCCATGCGCGAAGGAGAAAACTCCCTCCCTTACTGGACCACCGCCACGCCCCCGCCAACGAACCACGAGCCCGTCGCGCTGGCGTCCTGCGTATCGCCGGACTACCTGAAAGTGATGGGCATTCCGCTGCGCCAGGGTCGTTTCTTTAATGAACACGATCGCATCGGTAGCGAACCGGTGGTCGTGATTGACGACAATCTCGCCCAGCATGCTTTCGGCACGAAAGACGCAGTTGGCAAGCGCATCTGGATTCCCGCCATGAGTCCCAGCCCCATTCTGATAGTGGGCATAGTTGGCCATGTTCGCCATTGGGGCCTGGCCGCCGACGATCAATCGCGAGTGCGCGATCAAATGTACTACCCCTTTGCTCAGGTGCCCTCCCCGTTGCTGCATTTCTTTTCGTCAGTCATGTCGATTGCCGCGCGAACGACAATTCCACCCTTGAAGGTCGTCGAGCCGTTGGGGCAGCAATTGCGTGGCGCGGCCGGCGATCAAGTCCTGTATGAAATCCGTACCATGGAGCAGCTCGTAAACGCCTCGCTCGCCCGGCAACGCTTCCTTTTGCTCTTGTTCGGCATATTCGCTGGATTAGCTTTGCTGCTGGCGTGTATCGGCATTTATGGTGTGCTGGCGTACTTGACGGGCCAGCGCGTGCCGGAATTCGGCGTCCGCATGGCGCTTGGGGCTAGCGCCCGCGATGTCATGCGCCTCGTGCTCCGGCAGAGCCTCGGAATGATTTTCGCCGGCGTTGGTGTGGGCATATTTGCTGCATTGGCAGCAGGACGTCTGTTGGTGCACCTGGTTGAGGGCATGCGGCCCACCGAGCCATCGACTTTCGCCATCATGATTCCCATCCTGGTCGCAGCTGCGCTGTTCGCGAGTTTTCTACCGGCGCGTCGCGCGGGCCGGATAGACCCCATGCGCGCGCTACGCCAAGAGTAGCGCAGCGGCCGATTCTGCCTGTGTCGCCGCGCAGCCGGAAACTATCTCAACGCCTTGTGGCCCTTCCTCGGAAGCGAGGACTGGTGATGAAGGAGCATCCACGCCAGTTTTTGGAACTTTGGTTCGCCCCAAAGCCAACAACGATCCAACATGGGAACCCGAAAGCGCCCGCAAAGCTCCTCATTCGTCGTTCACTCTAGCTTGGCATACTCTCTCTTAGCTTGTTTGAGGACGGGGACGCCGGATTATGGCTGGGGGAGATCCAGCAGCACTACATCCGCGCGCTCCTGCACTCGTTCGAGAACAACTTCGCGGCCGTCTGGGGAGATGTCGAAGTCGCGAATGTCAAAGTCGGGAGTGAGGTTGGTCAACTGCCGCTCGGCGCCCGTCTCCAAGTCGACGAGCCAGAGATTCTTATGTTGGATCTCTCCTCGCAGGAACACGAGTGCCCGTCCTCCAGGCAAGAACGCCAGGTGTCGAGCCCCCCGAGTCAGCGTCAAGGCCGGCAGGGGATGCTGCGCGGCCTCTGCCGTGACGGCTTTCACAGAAAACGTAGTGCCGATGTCCGGTCCCGAGTAGAGAACGAAGCGGCCGTCGGGCGCCCACGCGGGATCGACCGAGTACTCCTGGACAAAAAGAGCGGGGGAGCGACCGTCGACTGGCACGCGGAAAAGGTGTGGGACGCCGTGATCGTCCGCCGCCGAGATGATCGATTGGCCGTCGGGCGCCCATGCTGGAGCGCCCTGCAGGTCGAGCACATCGGTCACAATCCGCGCGTTCGTGCCGTCGGCCTGCATCACGTACAAGAACGTCTGCCCGTGTTGCCGGACCGAGAATGCGACATACTTTCCATCGCGGGAGATTGCCGGGCCGCCAAAGACTCGCGCTCCCGGACCACTCCACAACTCCGTGTCCGTTCCGTTGGCGGCCTTCCAAATACTCTCGCTCGTGCCGGTCGCAGAAACATACAGAAGATAATTTGGACCCAGTCGTGGGGAGAACCCTATGTTGCTCGTTAGCGGGATTCGAGCAGCCGCCAGCACCTCAGCGGGCGAATCGGCCAACCGCAAGTGCCAGAGAGTTCTCTTCGGACTTGCGAGTGCGACAACCAGCCGCCCGCCGTCAGCGCTGGACGCCAGTGACGTATACCGGTCAAGGCTAGAGCTCAGCCGGTGAGGAATGCGGCGCTCGACGTCCATGCTATAAAGCCAAGGCCCCGAACCATCGGGATCGCTAGCGAGGTACATCAGCGTCCGCCGATCCAATAGGACCGGATGACTCACGCGCCCATGGTGCGACGTGATGCGTTCGGGGGTCCCGCCGGCTGGAGTAATGCGCCAGATGTCCAATTTGTCTGGCAGGGAACCCTGGACGAAGTAGATGAACGCCGCGTCGGGCGCCCACAACGGAAAGTGAGAGTGGAGTCCGGCAGGCGCCGTGAAAATCGGCCGGCTATCTGCTCGCAGGCCGCCGTCTGACACGAACAGCGGGTCTCCGGGTCCGGGTGTATGGTACGCGAGCCGGGAGCCGTCGCGCGACCAGTCAAACTCGGCCACGCCCTCTAGGTATGGCCTCGGCTGTCCGCCCAGCGTTGGCACTGCCCAGACGCTGATGTCGCCGCCGCTCGAGCCGCCTTGCCTGCGAACCCAAAACGTGACGAAAGAGCTATCGGGCGAGAACCCCAGGGTGCGGACCGATGGATTGACGAGTTCCGGCGCGCTCCCCCGGGTCAAGTTGTGGAACAGTCCCGAACCGACCTGCGTAACCCAGACGTCCATCTGTCCGTCCCGGTCCGACAGAAACGCCACGAAATGACCGTCGCGTGACACCGCCGCGGCCTGCTCCACTCCATCGAATTCCGTGACGGTCTGAAATCGTGCGTCAGCGATGGGGCTTCGCCAGAAGTACTCCGTCCTCTGCAGCCACAGGCTTGCGCCAATCGCGAGAGCGGCCCCCGCCGCCAGCGGTAAGACGACTGTCCATCTGGTTAGAGAGGTCCATCTCGCCGCGCGCGGCGGAAGGGCGGGGGGATTGGGCGAGGGGAGATTGTTCCCGTTCTCCTGCGCTGCTGGAAGATTCCGACTGTGCGCCCACGCGTCCAACTCCGCCCGAAACGCGTAGACCGACCCCATCCTGTCATGCAGGTGCCGGTGAACGGGCATCCCCTCCCGCTTCTCCCAGCGCTGGACGGTCGTTACGTCACGGTTGAGGTATGCCGCGATTTCCTTCCACGAATCCAGCCGGTCTTCGGGCGTTCTCACGGATGGCGGTGCGCCAGGGAATGGTTCGCTCATCGCGCTCTCCTGATTGGTCCGCGATTGTCGCGAGCCCGGGGAACCCGATTGTAACGTCCGCGGCCGGAGACGGCAAGACACGGCATTCGACGGCAAGTTGAGGAATGGCTGCAATTCTGCGCATTGCCGTTTGACGGTACCCGCCGACGTGTCCCATCGTTAGCCGGGCATTAGTGAATCCACAAGCGACTGTCTGTCGCTGTGGCCCGGTTTGGCCAGTGATCCGAGCGTGACGGCAGCGGGTGGATTCCAGATGGTTTGCAGCACCACAACCCAGTGCGGAAGATTACCAGAAAGGACAATTAGCATGACACCGAGGAAATTTATCAAGCCCGCGGCAGCGGTCGCAGCGTTTGCCGCGATCCTATTTGCGGGAATGTTGAGCAGTTCCCCGCGCGTAAAAGCTACTGACGATGATGAAGACCGCGACGAATCAAGGATTCATCGGGGATTAGAGATAGCACCCGTCCCGCTGAATCTGGAAGGGAAAAACCGGGCTCTCGTCGGACTGGGCAGCTATATCGTCAACGCACACGTTCCCTGCAATGAGTGCCACGGCGCTGGGCCTGCGATCACGCAATTCCTGCCAGGCAGCAATCCGTACTTTGGCCAGACGGCGGTAATCAATCCGGCGACCTACTTTGGTGGCGGTAGAGATTTTGGCGCAATAGCACCAGGCGCCGCGCACATTATCTCCCGCAACCTGACACCAGATAAGACCGGACTGCCCGTAGGAGGGCACACGTTTTCGGACTTTGTTCAGATCATGAGGACGGGCGTGGACCTGGATCACCTCCATCCGACTTGTCCGACAGGAGTCGTTAACGCCGGCTGTGTTCCCGCACCATTCAATGGAGACCTTCTCCAGACAATGCCCTGGCCCGGTCTCAGCCACCTAACGGATCATGACCTGCGCGCGATCTACGAATATCTCGGCGCCATCCCCTGCGTCGCAGGCCCCCCAGCGCCCAGCCCATTGCATAACGATTGTCCTTGAGACTGCCGCGGCCCCCCGGGAACTGCACGTTCTGATGCGGACGAACCAATTCGACGCCGCTGCGAGGGGGCACTGGACGCGCATCGAGCCCGCGCGTCCAGGGCTCGCGGACACAGTTGTATACCGTGATGACAACAAGCAGGTTCACGTTCGGCATGGCTATGAGACTGTTCGATGCCATCGCAGGATGACTAAAGGTGGTTGGAGTGCCCGCTCGCAAGCGCCTGATAGAAACTTTCCCGGACAAGTCTTCGTGGAGACCAGGCTGCCGTGGCTGGTTACACTTCGCTGATGAGCACACCGGCTTTGCATTTAGGATTCCTTGCCCCGGTTCCGCTGTTTTGTGCGCGGTTTGTCGGCCATTCGGAAGCTATTTCAGCGCCTTGCAACCCGAATCTTGTTGTAGCTCTTGACTGAAGACACTGTAACTCTGTATCTTTACAGCAATACAGCTGTCGAACATGTTCTTCAAACTCACTCCAACGACAGGCCAGCCTCTCTATCTGCAACTGATGCAGCAAATCCGGCACGCCACTGAAACTGGCGCATTACAGCATGGCGATCAATTGCCGGGCATTCGAACTTTGGCGGAGGAATTGGTCGTTAGCCCCAATACGGTCGCAAAGGCCTACTCCGAGCTAGAACACGATGGACTTCTAGAATTGCGCCAGGGCTCTGGAGCATTTGTCTGTGTGGAGCGCCGGACGCGGTCCATGGCGGATCACGTGCAAGTTGCACGCCGGCGGATTCGGGATTTGATCGAGAGGTTACGGGAGGAGGGCCTCTTGGATGAGGAGATCAAGCGAGCCTTTGAGGCAGAGTTGCTGTATCCGGCCGAGACTGTGAGAAAGCGATGACAAACACGACCGTAATTCTAACGCGCGACCTCGCAAAGTCGTACGGCAGCGTGGCAGCCGTTCACGGACTCAATCTGTCAGTCGAGCCGAACCGCATTACGGCGTTTCTCGGTCAAAATGGGGCTGGCAAGAGCACCACCATCAAAATGCTCCTCGGCATGGTTCGGCCCAGTTGCGGCGAGGGCACGGTGCTTGGGAAGCGAATTACTGACGCTGAAGAGAACTGTCAAATGCGGCGGAAAGTCGCTTATGTTGCGGAAAACAAGCCCCTCTACGGTTACATGACCGTTGAACAGACCATACGCTTTGCGAGTTCGTTCTACTCCGACTGGCGCGCGGATGTCGCTAGAAGGCTCCTCAAAGAATACAAATTACCTCCTCAGCAGAAAGTCCAATCACTTTCCAAAGGGATGCGGACAAAGCTCGCTTTGCTCCTGGCGTTCGCGCGCCGCCCTGAACTGCTGATCCTGGATGAGCCAAGCGAAGGACTTGATCCGGTAGGAATCGAACACCTCCTGCAGACGCTCGTCGCGCAGTCAGCGGAGGGCGTGACTATTTTTTTCTCTTCTCATCAGATTGCTGAAGTTGAGCGCGTGGCGGATCACGTCTGCATTCTCGATAGCGGACGCCTCTTGGTGAATGCTTCCCTCGACCAATTGCGGCAATCTTACCGCCGGATTGATTTGGTTTTTGCATCCGCGCCTCCCGAACGGGAGTTTCGCATCACGGGCGTCGAGAAAATCCAAACCAAAGGGCATCAGATGAGTGTTTTTGCCAGCAGGAATGCCGAGGCGGTGATTGAGCGCGCACACGATTTGGATGCTGTTTCGGTCGAAGTTGCACCTGTCGGATTACGCGAGATCTTCCTAGAAACGGTGAAGGAGAATTGAATCTTGCTTTGGTACAAGGCTTGGCTTGAGACTCGGTCTAGATTTCTGACGTCTTTGACAACGCTCACGATCTTCTGCGCGGTTTTCGTCGGTCACGCTCAAGGACTGATACGCCCTGAATGGACAGCCGACTGCAATCGGCTATTGTTCGTCACTCAGCAATTCGTTGCCATCATGTGGATCTTAGCTGTAGTCCTTCTGGGAATGGGGGGAATCGTTCGTGAGAAAGCCATTGGCACTTCCTCTCTGACCTTAAGTCTGCCCGTAAGCCGCGCGCGTCTCCTCGGTGTCCGTGCCGGCGTGGGAGTGCTTGAAGCGATTGCTTTGGGCATCGTGCCTTGGACCACTATTTTTCTGGTTTCATCTCTCGCCAGAATGCCAATCTTGATTTCCCAAGTCGGGTTCTACGTCATGCTGTTGGTTGGAGGGGGTTTGGCGTATTTTGCAATGGCGGTGTTGGTTTCTTCGTTGGTTGAAGGCGAGTACACGACCCCGGCCGTGGCCTTTGGTGTGGTACTCCTGACTGCGATCGCATTCGATGCCTGGCTCCGACCATTCAACCTTTGGCGGTTAGTAACCGGCGATTATTATATTGATCGGCATACTTATCTTCTTTCGGGACATTTTCCTTGGTTGGGCACGTTTGCCAGCTTGTCTGTCGCCGGGTTGATGCTGCTCGTATCGGTCAAGGCGATACAAAGCCGGGAGTTCTGACCTCCGACGCAGGTAAAAGAGTCCGCCGCCGGAGCATCCGTGACTCTAGGACACAGAACTAAGAACTAACAACTGAACACTACGGCATGAATCCCTCTGTTCGGCACACCTGCACGATGCCTAGGCGATCCTCTGCGCCGATCTTCTGCTTCATCCGATACAAATGGTTTTTCACCGTTTGCTCCGAGAGACAAAAGCGGTTGGCAATCTCCTTGTTCGTCAGCCCTTCGGCAATCAGAGGAATCAGCTGCTGTTCGCGCCGCGTCAATCCCAGCCGCTGGCGCACGCTCGCAGAAGGGAAGGATGTCGCTTCTCGTTCGAAATACCGGAATAGTGTGGCGCACAGCCTGCCGGGACAGATCGCTTCGCCTCCTTGCAGGGCTCGCACGCCTTCCACCACTTCCTCTGCCGATGCGTCTCTCGGCAGGTACCCGCGAACTCCCGCCCGCACGCACTGCAGAAACTCCGTTTGCTCTCCCGTCACACCAATCAGAAGAATTCGCACCTTGGGGGCGGTCGTCCGTACTTTACGAACCGCGGTTAGATCTTCGTTTCTGATTCCGCGAGACGACATGAGGAGGACGTCCGTTTCTTCCTCGAGCAAGTCTTCCGCACGGAATGGTTCCGTCATCTCCATCCCGACCACATCGATCTCCCCGCTCTTAACCAGCATGCGCGAGAGTGCTTCTCTCAGCAGACGGTTCTCCGCGGCCACAAAGACGCGCGGTTTTGCTCCAGCCGCTGTACTGTCATTCACACGCGCGGCGCTTTCCTCCGCGGCGATGTTCGCGCGGCGATTATCATTCGAATCGTTCTTTCTTGGGGCTTGCTCTGCTACACGCAAAATCTGGCGCGTACCCGCATTCATAGTGGGATGTCCTCCAGGAGTCTCAGCTCTCATGCCTGCACCGATCGTCGTGATCGCCGATTTGTTGGAACCCCACGCGTACACCTCACCTTTGCAATTCTGCAACCGCGCCTCGATCCGCCCCCAATTCTCATGAGCCGCTGTAAACACCCAACAAATGAACCGTCTAAGTTCTCATCCAGTACCTCCTCTTTCCCCTCCCAAGTCTCGAATTGGTACCAAACCAGCCTCCCAACTTCAATTTGGGACTCCTTTCTCCCTTCGAGGAGCGCTTTTTTGCTTCTTTTCCACACCCCTTCCCTTCCTTTTCTGGTACTTCCGTACTACCATTTTCTTGGAACGTCCGGCTTTCTTCCAAGGTACGTTTCCACTATAGGATTAGTTGTCGTCCTCGAATTACACTCTTCCCGGAAGGAGCGCAGCGCTTCTCCGGAAAGATGGTTTACCCTTGGCGATCCAGCACGATCCGATGACGAAAAAACTCCCAACAGGAACTCCTCCCAAGCAGCCGCTTTCACATACGGAGCGCCGCGGCAGCCGCCGCTGCAAGATTACGCAGCTCATGCGCATCCGCCCGTCTGATCCGAATAAGGAACATTTTGAAGACATGCGCGGTTCGGTCAGCGTTTCCCGCTCTGGTATCTTTTTCCAGTCCAGTGAACGTGGTTATGAAGTTGGCATGCGGCTGTTCTTAACTATGCCGTACTCACAAGACCCCGCTTCCGTCGCCCGCGAGTACCTCGCGGAAGTCGTTCGAAGGGACGTTCTCCCAACCGGCATGTTCGGCATCGGGATCAAGATCCTCATGGAAATGGGAGTCCAACACTCTTATAACTTTGGCGGCGCCAACTCTCGTTAGTCTAGGTTGCGCGCTTAGGCATTCCACTAAGCCAATGAAAGCAAGAACGGGCGCCCTGGGGGAAATCGGGACGCCCGCTCTTGTGTTTGGGGGTGGAGAGATTGATTTAAGTCGTCTGCGCGAACATCCGCATGGCGCGGTGCCTTAATATTCCTAGCTGCCGGTTAAGCGGGTGTCTCCTGCCGAGAAAACTCAGGACGGGAGCCCGGCGTGCGGTCAGCTTGTTCATCGCAATGGTCAGCCGGATATCGCGGCGCGCAAATTTCAGCCCAGTCTGTAGAGCGTCCACAGCGTCGTCCCGCCGTCCAGCAGTGGCGTACACTTCAGCGAGATTCAAATAGAGCTGCGCCTGATTTCTCTTCATTCGAACCGCAGAGTCGCATAGCCGTTCCGCTTCGCCCCATTTTCCTTCCGAGCGCGCCAGCACCACACCCAGGTAGGACATGTAATAGGGATTGTTCTTGTCCAGGTCCACGGCGCGCCGCATATGCGGCAGAGCCTTTATGGCGTAATTGTCTCGCAGCAGTGTCAATCCGGTCTTGAATTCCCGGAAGGCTTCCGTATCCATCATAGGCTTACCTTATCCGCCGCCAGGCGGCCCGATGGGAAACCGGGCGCGTGACGGTCGCAGCAGAATAGAATTTTCGGCAAATAGGGAAGATTCGGCGCGGCGCGCTGGAGAATCGCGCTAACCTCAGTTGCCAACCATCAAGAAAAAATGTCTCGCTCAGCCAAGCCAAGAGCGAAACAGCGAGTAACACGGTCGCGAGTAGGCTTCCCATTCCAGTACTACTTGAAGTTACTCGCAGTCTTATTCAGAAGCTACTGACCCAGAGTACAGTCTTGGGTCAGCGGCACTGGAGTTGGAGCATCATAAATGAGGACAGGTCTTCCGCGAGCGTCTAACGCGGCGCGGAACTTTTCCAATCGCGCTGCCACTTTTTCCAATCTTTTTTGGTTGCCGCCAGCATAGCCTTTGCGGCTTTATGGAGCCAGCGGCCCCGCCGTGATGCAAGATCTTGCTTTACCTTGGCGATTGCTTGCGGGGTGGCGAAGTGCATGTTGGCCGTTTCCCAGCCCATCGAATAAAGAAGCCGCGCTTCGTCGCGATCCTTCGACAGGGAAGCGAGTTCAATTCGCGAGCAATCCGGCGCCAGACGCCGCACCACCCAGCGGCCATGGAAAAGCACACAGGGATCCGGCACGCGGATCGAACGCTGCACGAGTTTGTCGCAATATATTTCCGTAGAAGGGGCTTTCTTGGCCCAAACCCATGCCGAAGGCCGAATGGCCTTTGCTTCTCGGGAGATGAATGCCCCCCGCCATCTGGATAAGGCGAGAATCCGGGGGTGCCCAAGGCTTCCTAGTCCTGCGATCCTTCTTTTTAGCAGATATCCTGCTCGTGCGGAAGGCAGGGAACTCTCCAGCAGCTTGCGTACTTCCTCCGGCGGCTTGGCGGTGTACGGAGCAAGGTGCT
>Ga0209527_1000044_pt1 | contig 22878 bp, 16 predicted proteins | sample JacPinW_OM2H0_M2_FD_187968 | JGI IMG/M metagenome (GOLD analysis project Ga0209527, IMG submission 187968) | Forest soil microbial communities from Algoma, Ontario, Canada - Jack Pine, Ontario site 1_JW_OM2H0_M2 (SPAdes) (version 2) | ecosystem: Environmental > Terrestrial > Soil > Boreal... | reverse complement strand
CCTTTTGGGCGAAACTGGCTGCAGCCACGATTGCGTTGCTAAGGCGGCGAGGCAGTAACATCGGCAGTCGAATGGCGCAGAATGCCAACGGAGATAGAAATGTCGGCCGCACTCGTCGCAACACTCGACGCTCGTAAACGGCGCCTTTGCGCGCTTCCGGAATTCGATCGTCAGTCAGTACTTCGGCTGCGATCGCGCCTGAGTCGATGGCAAAAGCGATGCCCTCACCAGAGAGCGGGTGAATCAGGGCCGCCGAATCGCCGAGGAGAAGATAGCCCGGCCCCCACAACGGCCGGGTGAGATGGCCGTTCCATTTGAACCTCGCCAAATTGAGCGGAAACCCGGTGAGATTTCCTTCCAGCCGCGCGTTTCCGAGATACTTCTGAACTTCGGGCATTTGGAAATACTCCCAAAACCGCTCTTTCAAGATGCGGTTGTCGGTCGCGTTGCCATAACCCAGGTTTGCCCACCGTTCTCCATCGCGCACAAAAGGAAAGATCCAAAAGTATCCCCAACGCTCGATGTCGAAGAAAAATATCAAGCCTTCGGTGGAATGGGGAATGCCGCCGACATACTGTCGCAGCGCGTGGATCACATAATCGTCATCGGTCGAGCCAGTCGCTTGCCGGACAATGCTTCGGCTTCCGTCCGCGCCGACGACCAGGCCGCAACTTAGTTCGCGTGTCCCGTTCGAATCCTGCAATTGCACGCCGCATACTCCTCTTTCGCCCTTCAACAATCCGGTCACGCGCGTGTTCTCGAGCGTCTCCGCGCCGGCCTTGACCGTGGCCTGCCACAGCGCGTTGTCGAACTCAAACCGCGGAATGACATCGAGCGCCTGTCCTTTTCGAAAAAAGTGGTGCCCGTGCGGATAATGCAGAATTTGCCGGTCGGTGAAGGAAGAGGAAGGCGTTAGTGAAACCAATTCGGGGAACACCTTTCGAACGGCGGGAATGGCTTGGTAAGAGAGCCCGTCGCCACACACTTTGTCGCGAGGAAACTGGTCCTGGTCGATCAACAGGACGCGCAAGCGTGATTTAAGTGTGATAAGCGATCGAACAAAAGTGCATCCGGCCGGACCGCCACCAACTACAATCACGTCGTAGTCCACTTTTTTGCTAGATGAAGGCGTGCATCCGGATCGGTCAACCACCAATTAGTCGAAGTTTTCTACTTCTTAGCTTCTTTTGTCGCGTAATGCTCGGCGCCGAGAAAGTGGAGCGACACATACGGCTCGTCGCCAATGACCCAGCTGTCATGCGGGATCGGTGGAATGTGAAAAAGCTCGCCCGCGTGTAGTTCGACCACGCGGCCATCGTCGAACGCAACCGTAGCCGTGCCGGAGATCACCAAGCCGACATGTTCAACGTTGCAGCGCGTCGCGCCGACGCCCGGACCAACGCGCTCGCTCCATTTCCAACCCGGGTCGTAGGTCGCGCGCCCAATCGTCATCCCGCCGATGTGCACCAATTCAAATTTCCCCTTTTGCATCACCCGCACTTCGTCCGGCGACTCGAACCGTTTCAGGATCACGTCGATTTCTTTACTACTCATCGCGGCTGGAAGTACTGGTTGGGTGACGTAATGCGCGTGAGTAAATAACTAGCTGCGAATGCAGCAGCGCCTGCTAAAGACCCAAAGTTTATCGCCGATGGCAAGAAAGGATCTTTCGGGGCGCGCATGACCACTGAGCCAATGGAGGAAAAAAGATAGGCAAAACTCCATCCGATCAAAGCACCACAGCAAATAAGTAGAGCACCATACCAAACCGCGGACCGGCGTGGTACGAAAGTAAGGCAAGCCCAGAGCACTAGCCACAGTGCAATGGCGACCGGAGCGGCGAGAATGACGAGCGCAATATCGGTTACGACCCAGTCCAATACACCGTCTGGGGGCTGCGGATGAATCACGTCGACGACGACATAGATGCAGAATGCTGAAAGCCAACCACACACCGTACTAAGTAGGCTCAACTTGATCGAGGACACGTCAGTCACCTAACGAGAAACAGACGAAACTGTTTCGACTAACGGGCTACGCAGGTGCGCCGCCGAGCGCGCCAGGAAGGGGCGGGGCCTCGGGGCCGACGACGACCTGGCGTGGCGGTTTTTCGGGCGGCATTTTTTCGCCCGATGTCGGAGTGACACCGGGTGGGGGATTCAACAATTGTCCGTGCTGGAGCAGTTCTTTGATCTGCACGCCGTCGAGCGTTTCGTATTCGAGCAGCGCTTTGGCGATCGAGTCGAGGTGGTTGCGATTGGCAATGAGAGTTTGTTTCGCGGTCTGATATGCGTCGTCAAGCAAGCGCCGCACTTCGCGGTCGATCTCTTCGGCGGTGGCTTCGCTGTAATCGCGGTTGCGAGTCAGTTCGCGGCCGAGGAAAACGTAATCTTCGTGCTCGCCGTACTCGACCATGCCGAGTTTTTCGCTCATGCCCCATTCGCAAACCATTTTTCTCGCCATGGCGGTGGCCATCTTGATGTCGCCCGCAGCGCCGGTGGTGACATCGCCGAAAACAATTTCTTCCGCGACGCGACCGCCCATTTTCACGGCCAGACTGGCGAGCAATTCGTTTTTGCGGTTGGTGTATTTATCTTCCTCCGGCAACCACATCGTCGATCCAAGCGACGGGCCGCGCGGAATGATGGTGACTTTGTGCAGCGGCTCAGTGTGCGGAAGCAACTCGAGCAACAAGGCGTGACCGGCTTCGTGATAAGCGGTGTTTTGTTTTTCCTTTTCGCTGAGCGCGAGACTGCGGCGTTCCTTGCCCCAGCGGACTTTGTCGCGCGCTTCTTCGAGTTCGGCCAGCGTGATTCCTTTTAATCCGCGACGGGCCGCGAGCAGCGCAGCCTCGTTGATCACATTCGCGAGCTCCGCGCCGGAATAACCAGGCGTGCCGCGCGCGACCACGGCAAGATCGACACCTTCGGCGAGTTTCACTTTCTTGCAGTGCACCCGCAAAATTTCTTCGCGGCCTTTCACGTCGGGCAGGTTGACCGTGATTTGTCGATCGAAACGTCCGGGACGCAGTAATGCCGGATCGAGAACATCGGGGCGATTGGTGGCGGCGATGATGATGACACCTTCCTGCGTATCAAAGCCGTCCATCTCCACGAGCAACGCATTCAGTGTTTGCTCGCGCTCGTCGTGGCCGCCGCCAACGCCGTGACCGCGATGACGGCCGACCGCGTCGATTTCGTCGATGAAAATGATGCAAGGTGCGGATTTCTTGCCTTGCTCGAACATGTCGCGCACGCGACTCGCGCCGACGCCGACAAACATCTCCACGAAATCGGAGCCGCTAATGGAAAAGAACGGAACGTCGGCTTCGCCGGCGATCGCGCGCGCGATCAAAGTCTTGCCCGTGCCGGGAGGTCCGACTAACAACACGCCTTTTGGAATGCGGCCGCCGAGTTTCTGAAATTTTTTCGGGTCGCGCAAAAACTCAACCAACTCCTGGACTTCGTCTTTCGCCTCCTCGACGCCCGCGACGTCCTTGAACGTGATCTTGTTTTTGTCACGCGCGAGCATGCGCGCTTTGGATTTGCCAAAATTGAGCGCGCCTTTGCCGGCCATCCGGATTTGCTGGCGGAAAAGAAAATAAAGAAGCGCGAGCAGGAAGAGAACGGGCCCGAAGCTCAAGAGCGCCTGGCCGAACGGATGCGATTCGGAGCGGATGCTCGGTTGAATTCCAGCGGCGTTGAGTTTGTCCTGCAAATTGCTGGTGAAATTGAGATAAATGACGGTGCGAAACGGCACCTCCATGTTCTGCGCACCGCCGGTGCCCTGCTTGATGTATTTCCCGCGCAACTGTTGGGTGGGCTGGCCTTCCTCGACGTACAAAGTGAGCGGCGCATTTTTGTCGTTTACGATTTGCTTGTTCTCGACCAGTTCGAGGAAGCGATTGTAGGGGACATCTTCAAGTTGCGGATAATTCCCGCGCCAGAACAGCATCGCGAGAGCGAAAAAGCCGAACGCGACCGCGATCAGGATGACGCCGCGCCAGTTGAAGCTCGGCTCGTTGCCCCGGGGCTTGTTCTCCCGTTGGGAGTTACGATCGGATTGTGGCATAAGGGGTGCGCTTACTCGCGAATAAAGAGGTTAACATGAACATGTGGCATTGCAAAAAAGGTGCGAGCCGCACTGGCTTTATTGGGAAAGTGACGTGTGACACGTGAGAGATAAGCAAGGATCAGGCGAGGGAGCGCGTTGCTTAGTTTCTTAATCGCGGTAAAATTTCCATTCCAAATCCCTGCATGACTCAGCTCGTTTCAACAGTCGCGGAAAAACTTGACCGCGCGGTGCAAAAAGTGACGCCATTCGCGTATCGCGTGCGGCGCCAGGGCCGGCGTTTGATGCGGCGCGCCTTGCGTAAACCGCGGAGCGTTTCGGAGGGTCCGAACCTGCTGCCGTTGCTGATCCAGGTATTGGCGAGTTTTTCCAAAGCTGACGGCGTTCTGCTGGAAGAAGAGATCGACTCGAGTCTCGGATTTTTGCGCTACGATTATCCGGAAGCCGTTTACTCGGAGCTGCGTCAACTTTTTCGGCAAGCGCTCTACGAGCAGCAAGATCTGGCGGCGATGGCGCAAAAGCTGAGCACGTCCCTCACGACCGAACGCAAGATCATGCTCGGCGTTCAACTATACGATCTCATTTCGCAGGCCGGCCTGAAACAGGAACAGGTGGTGGCGTTCTATTCGTTCATGTCGCAGCTCGGCATGGCCGCGCAGGCGATCGATATCGTTTATCAATTGAACGCGTCCGAAGACGCGGACCCGTCGATTTATCAGCGCGGCGCGTCGCCGTTGGAATCGCTCTCGTTTGCCAGCAATGGAAAAGCCGATGTACGGATGAAAAACCTGGCCGAGAGCGACCGGCTAATGGCGTTTCGCTATCACGAGCTGATCCTGCTCAAGAATTACAGCAGCCAAAATGTTTCCGTGCGCGGCCGCCCGCTGGTGCGCGGCGGATTCTGCCGAATTTATCCGGGTCAGCGAATTTTGATCGGCGACCACGTGGTGACGTACCAGGAGCTGGCCCAATATTTCAACGCCAAGAAAAACGTTTCCGTCCCGCAAATTTTCGTCCGGGTCAACAAAGACGCGGACGAGGTGGGCCTGGAACGAGCGCGCACGCGAGAAAGCGCGCTCGAGATCGCGTTCGGATTGAAGGTGCGGGTGAAAGCGTTGCGCGATGTCGATGCGGTGTTGAACGGCGTGAAACTCAAATCCGGCGCGCAGGTGGAGGCGAGCCTCGACGACAAAATTCTTTTTCACAACGACAGCGAAATGGATCTGAGCGACCTGCGCCGGCGCGCTCGCGCGTTCGGTGGCCGGTTTCAGCTCAAAGCTTCGAAATCGGAATATCTGGTTTCGAACGATCCAAGCAAGCTGCAGCCGGATGATATTTTGCTTTCGCCTGGAACGAGCGGCGACGTGTTGCTGAAAATTTTTTGCGATTACGACCAACGCGTCGGTCAATTGGAAGTCATTGAGGCCGACCGGCCGATTCTGGTCGGAGACGTGGCGGTAAGATCGACGTATCCCCTGAGAGATTGCGACACGATCCGGATCGACGTCGGACAATTTCTGCGCTGCAACTTTTCCGAGCGTATCATCGAGGAAGAACGCAACATCATTCGAACCCTCGAGGTGAGTGAGGTGACGCATCGGTTCACCAGCGGCGACACCGGCCTCGAAGGAATTTCATTTCCGCTGACGCGCGGCGAGCTGGTGTGCGTGATGGGGGCGAGCGGCAGCGGCAAAAGCACGTTGCTCAGAGTGCTGGCCGGACAACTTCAGCCAACGAGCGGCCAGATTTTTTTGAATGGTCGATCGCTCTATCCAAACCTCGACGAGCTCAAGAAATACGTCAGCTATATTCCGCAAGAGGACGCGTTCGACGAGCATTTGACCATCGGCGAAAATTTGCAATTCGCAGCCGCGATTCGATCACCGCATCTTTCCCGGCGCGATCGAATGCGGCGACTGGAAGCGAAACTGGTGGAGCTCGGCTTGGGCGAGCGCCGCGATGCGGTCGTCGGCGCCGCGATCAAAAAGACGTTGAGCGGCGGCGAAAGAAAACGGCTCAACATCGGCCTCGATATGATCGGGATGTCGGACGTTTATCTGTTCGACGAGCCGACCTCCGGACTTTCGTCGAAAGATTCCGAGCACGTGATCGAGATCATTCGATCGATGGCGCACAACAAGATCATTATTGTTACCATTCACCAGCCAAGCTCGAAGCTGTTCCAACTGTTTCACAAGGCGATCCTGCTCGACAAAGGCGGCCGGCTCGTCTTTTTCGGGACGCCGACCGAAATGCTTCGCTATTTCGCCGAGGCCGAGCATCAACATCAATTCGGCGCGGACTTGGGCGCGTGTCCATCGTGCGGAACGACGCGACCGGAATTCATCTTCGATGTTTTGGAAACGCCGCTGCGCGACTTGAGCGGCGACATCATTTATGAGGAAAACAGTCGCGGTCAGTTGGTGGCGGCGCGCCGTTATTCGCCGGAATTCTGGCGCGACAAGTACGAAGCGTTTCGACTGATCCAGGACGTCAAACAAGTTTCATTGCGCCGCGAGCAAGTTCCGCAACTGCCATCGGCGCCGGCGCAGAAACGAAAACATACGCCGATTCGATGGCACGATGAATGGACGCAGTTCCGTGCCCTGCTGCGACGCTCGTTCATCAGCAAACTGCGCAACCGCGCGAACCTTTGGATCACCACCTGCGCCGCGCCGGTGCTCGCCCTCATGATCGGCACGCTCCTGCGTTATTCCGAAAGCGGAAAATATGATTTCGCATCGGCGTTTCATATTCCGACATATCTTTTTCTCGGATTGCTGGTGGTAATGTTCCTTTCCCTAACCAACAGCGCCGACGACATCATTCGCGACCGGCCAACGCTCCAGCGCGAGCGCAATCTCGATGTGCGATTGCCGTATTACATCTTCGCGAAGATGTCTTCGTTGTCCGTCTTCGCGCTGATCCAATGCGTGCTCTTCGTCTTGATCGGTAATTACGTCCTCGAAATTCGGGGGATGTTCTGGATCCACCTCGCCTTGATGTTCATGACCGCGGTCGGAAGTCTTGCGCTCGGTCTGCTGGTTTCGTCGCTTGTTTCGGATGCCAAGACTGCGGCTAACATCGTGCCGCTGGTTCTGATTCCGCAGATTCTGATGAGCGGTGCCCTTATTAAGTATGAGGACATGAACCGTAACCTCAGCCTGGTTTACTCGATGACCCGCTGGTTTCACGAACATCCCACCAAAGACCGCGGCAAAAAAATGGACAGCAAACTGCAGGTGCCCTTCGTCTGCCAGTTTATCCCGATGCGCTGGTCCTACGAAGAGATGATCGTCGCGCAGGCAAAACTGAATCCGCTTACTTCGCGGCAGGACCGCGCTCAACGCGAGATCGATTTCATTGTCGCGAAACATCGACAAGATCCGGCCGAAGGAAAACGCCTCGACGAATTGAAAGAAGTGCTCGCAGTTTTGTCCGGGCTCGAAGCGAAATCAGCCGACGAGCTCGATCATTTCCTCAAACAGGTCGATCAGGTGCTTGATCGAAAGCGATCGTTCGACTCGCCGATGTTCAAAAAGGCGAAAGGTGAGGTCACAGCGGAACAAGTTTATGTGAATCAGAAAGTTTCCGATCTGATTTCCAACGCGGAGATGGAGCAAAGCGATTATCGCCGCGGGAGCCGACCCAATGTTTTCTTCGGCGCAGAAAAGGGCTACCTCGGAATCAAGATCAGCGTTTTCCTTTTCAACACGACGGTGTTGGTTGGATCGACACTTGGTCTACTCGGACTTTTATTTTGGATCCTGCGTCGCCAACTCGAAGTCCGACGAACCTGAGTCCGAGCCGGACTGGCAGTATTCAGCATTGTAGGGCGGGCGCTTCTCCCGCCGATCTGCAGTTGGCAACGGATGCGGTTGTCCTACAATTTACAACAGCCATGACAAAAACTGAGAATGGAACACGACTGATCGTCGCGGCCAGCGACATCGACGCGGACATGCTCTATGCGACGAAGTTCTGGGCAGGCGATCCGTTTATTTTTCTCGAGCAGAACGGAAAGCGCACAGTCGTTTTGAGCGATCTCGAAATGGATCGCGGCCGCCGGACGGCGAAGGTCGACGAGTTCGTTTCGTTCAACCAACTCGAGCGGGAAGTGCAGGGCAAAGCGAAACAGTCTCCGCCTTATGAAAAAGTCCTGGCCCATTTTCTCCGTAAGCGCGGAGTAAAAAGCGCGGTTGTGCCGGCAAATTTTCCGCTCGGCTTTGCCCGCGAGCTCGCCAAGGACGATGTCGATCTTGCAACGACCAACGGGCTTTTCTGGCCGGAGCGCGAAGCCAAGACGGACGAAGAGCTGAAGTTAATCGGCCATGCGCTGCGGATTACCGAAACAGGACTGGCGCGCGCGATGGAAGTTTTGAAAGCGTCGAAACCGGCCGGAAAGAAATTGAGTTGGTCGGGCAAAACGCTGACGTCCGAAATACTCCGCGCCGAAATCGATTCCGCGATGTTACGGGCCGGCGGCACGCCCACGAACACAATCGTGGCTGGGGGCGATCAAGCGTGTGACCCGCACGAACGCGGCTCCGGTCCGCTTTACGCGAGTTCGTTAATCATTCTCGATATTTTCCCGCGCGATCCCAGGAGCGGTTATTGGGGCGACATGACACGGACGGTTGTTCGCGGACGGGCGAGCGATGCGCAGCGCAAACTTTGGGAGATCGTGAAAGAAGGGCAGGAGCTTGCGCTCCGCGAAATCAAAGCCGGGATCGACGGAATGAAAATTCACCAGGCGATCCAGCAGCTTTTCAAAAAACGCGGATACCCGACCGAAGTTCGGAAAGGCAAGAACGTCGGATTTTTTCATGGCACCGGCCATGGGCTTGGGTTGGAGATTCACGAATATCCGCGGCTGCAGAAAGTGACGCTGAAAGAACGACAAGTGGTGACGGTTGAGCCGGGACTTTATTATCCGGGGCTTGGCGGTGTCCGGCACGAAGACGTGGTCGTGGTGACCAAGACCGGCTGCAAGATTCTCTCGCGTTTTCCGAAGCAGTTGGAAATCTGAACGCAAGGTCACCTCGCTGCGCCCACCGCCTCGCGTATCGGAAGGGCCTCCGGGACCAAATGAACGGCAGTCGCAGTTGAGCGTCTAAGCTAGGCAATTAGATTACCACAGGCATGTTCTATCCAATCGGCTTTGGCGGTCATCATTTCTTTCTCTATCTGATCGTGCCCATGATTCTCGGCATCTGGGCCCAGATCCGCGTGACCGGTGCGTTTAATCGCTGGGGAAAAGTCCGGGCAAGCTCGAACATCACCGGCGCCGAATGCGCGCGGGAGATCTTGCAGGCCGCCCAAATTCACGATGTCGATGTTGTCCAAACCGATGGTTTTCTCGGGGACCATTACGATCCGACGAGCAAGAAGCTTTGCCTTTCGAGCAACGTTTACAACACGCCGTCGGTGGCCGCTCTCGGGATCGCGGCCCACGAGACCGGGCACGCGATTCAACACGCAAAAGCGTACGCTCCACTCAAGATGCGGATGGCGATTGTGCCGGTGACAATGGTCGCTTCGCAGATGTTGCCATTCATCATCATTGGCGGTTTTTGGTTCCGGATCGCGGGCCTGATCACGCTCGGAATCTATTGCTACCTCATCCTCGCCATCTTCCAATTAATCACGCTGCCGGTGGAATTTGACGCCTCGCGGCGCGCGAAAATTATTCTGCAACAAATGCACATTGTGCAGCCGGGCGAAGAAGCGGCCGGCGTGAACAAGGTGCTCAACGCCGCCGCGCTGACCTATGTCGCGGCTTTTATCGCCGCGCTCGGTAACTTGCTTTGGTTGATGTCGATGCGCGACCGGCGCGATTGATCCCGCCCGGCTTGAAGAAGATGAATCCCGCCATCGCGTTACCGCCAGCTCGGCCCCTGACCGATTTGTTGTCGTCCGGGGTGCGGAGCGGTGTTAAGTCTAAAAAAGACGCGATGGAACAGCAGCAACGGAGCGACGAAGACCAGCAACTCGTGGCGCGGACGCAGGAAGGCGACGCGAGCGCGTTTGATCAGCTGGTGGTGAAATACACGCCCCGTCTTTACGGCCTCGTTTACAACATGACCTCGAACCACGAGGACACGAACGACCTGCTCCAGGATATTTTTTCCAAGGCTTACAAGGCGATCCGCGGCTTTCGCGGGAAATCCTCCTTTTACACGTGGATCCATTCCATCGCGGTCAACATGACGCTGAATTTCCTCAAGAAACGCGGCCGCCGGTTTCAGCTGAGCCTGGACGATGTCGATTCCAGCATTCAAAGCGACAAGGAATTTCTCGAAGCCACGGCCTCCAGCAGCCCGGTGCGAGAAGCCGACCTTTCCGAGCTCCAAAAAAGGTTGAACGAGGCGATGATGAAATTGTCTGATGAACACAGAGCTGTGGTCACGATGTTCCATATCCAGGGGATGCCCCACGCAGAAATCAGTAAAATCTTGCGTGTTTCAGAAGGGACAGTACGATCCAGGCTTTTCTACGCCAACCGGCAATTGCAAAATTATCTAGACGAGTTTCGAAAAAATCCGGTCACCTAATCAGAGTCCATGGACGAGTTTAACGACAACGAAATAACGAAACTGCTTCGCCTCAAGCGTTACGAACAGCCGGCGCCCGGTTACTTCGACAATTTCCTCCACGAATTTCATCGCCGTCAGCGCGACGAACTTTTACGGGAACCGCTCTGGCGCATCTGCATCGATCGGGCACGCGATTTCGTATTTTCCTTCAACCTGTCCACCCTCACTTCTTATCCAGCCGCAGTCACGGCCGTGCTCGTTTGCGCGGCGGTTATTTCACTGCGGATTTACCAGACGCCACAGCCGGCGACGGTTGCCGTGAAAGATCGATCAGTGTTGGTCGTGCCCGCCAGCACTGAACCGGAATGGACTTTGGCATCGCCCGTGGCAACACGGGTCTTTAACACGCGGTCGCTTCGCAATATTAAGGAAAGCGCCCAAACTCACCGGAGCGGTACGCCTCGCTATGTGCTCGACAGCGTGCCTGTGAGTTATGAGACGACTTTCAAGTTCTAGCTCGGGCCAGGGGGTTCCCTTGCTGGCAGCATTCGCGTCTCTCGCCGCGGCGGCTTCGCTTGCCGCGCAGCAAACACCGGAGTCCGCCACTGCGCTTAGCCGCGAAGTCAAAGATGTCTTTGCGCGCGCCGCCAAAGCGGTAGTCAAGATCGAGGCGACCGACCAACACGGGGAACTTTCCGGCACCGGCTTCTTTGTCGATCCGACCGGCACGCTTTACACCGCTTATTCTGTCGGTGGCGAAGCCGAAAACGTCACCGTTGAGTTTAAGGGCAAAAAATATCCGGCGCGTCAGCTGCTGGCTGATCTCCGGAGCGGCATCGCGATGTTGAAAGTGGATTTGGCCAGTCCGGCGCTGCCAATCGGCAACTCGGATCAACTTGAGATTGCCACTCCCGTCGTTGCGATTGGTTATCCGCTCGACCTGGCGGAGACGCCGAGCTTCGGCATGATCGCCGGCTTCGATCGCAAATGCTTCGGCGGATATTTTCCCACGAAGCATTTGCGAGTAAATCTGCCACCGCAGCGCGGTGAGGGCGGCGCTCCGCTTTTGAATTTGAAAGGCGAAGTCGTCGGAATTCTGCTCTACACCTTCGAAAATAATTCCTGTTATGCGTTGCCGATCGAGGCGGCGGAAAAAATTCGGAGCGATTTCGTTCGCTTCGGCGAGCCGCGGCACGGCTGGATCGGCGCGAACGTGGCCGAGGCGGCTGCGCCGGTGGAAGGTTCGCGCGCGGTCACCAAAGACATCATGAAAGAGACACCGGCGGCGGAATCTGGAATGAAATCCGGCGACGTCGTCCTCCAAATTGGACGGACCTCAGTGCACGAACCCGAAGACATTCTGGACGCTTCGTTTTTCCTGACCGCGGGCGACGTCGTCCCGATCACGGTCATGCGCGGCAACGAGAAAATCACTTTCAACGTGCAGGCTGAGATTCATCCCGCTACTAGACGTGTTCCAAGACTGCCGGATGGCAGCGAGCTTCCGGCATCGGCCTCTCTATCCGGCCGCGCGATTCCATTGAATCTGCAGTCCTCGCCGGATCGCACTCCGTAATCACACCATTTTTCGAAACTCGGCTTCGTCGATGACTCGGACGCCGAGCTGCTTGGCCTTTTCGAGTTTGCTGCCGGCTTCGCTTCCCGCGAGCACATAATCGGTTTTCTTGCTCACGCTTCCGCTCACGTGACCGCCGCGTGCTTCAATTTTCGCCGACGCCTCTTCGCGGGCCATTGACGGCAATGTGCCGGTGAGAACGAAAGTTTTTCCGGCCAACGGCAGCTCGGCCATTTTTTTGGCCGAAACTTTTTCGCTTTTCGGATGAATCCCCAATTGCTTCATCCGTTGAAGAATTTTTTTTCCGGCCGAAGACGCAAAAAAATCGAGCACACTTTGAGCAACGACCGGCCCAACTTCGGTGACAATTCCCGCCTTCTTGTCGATCTTGCCCTTCGATCGCTGGGCAAAACCCGATTTGATTAATTGTTCGGCGATTTCTTTCGCTGCCTGTTTGTCGCCTTTTCTTTCATGGTAAGCGAGCACGTCGCGGAGAAGTTTGGAATTCGCCACGTCCTCGATGGTCTCGTGAAAACGCGCGAGATCCGTCGCCGTCGTTTTGCCAACGTCGGGAATGGCCAGCGCATAAAGCCACCGGGAAAGAGGGAAAGTTTTTGCGCGCTCAATTGCCTGGATGGCTTTTGTCGCGTTCTTCTCGCCGAAAATGCGAGGAGCTTCGTCGGTCCCGAGATTCAGTTTGGCCAGTTGCTCAACCTTCAGCTCGAACAGATCAAGCGGCTCGCGCACCAGTCCGCGCTCAACCAGTTTGTCCGCGACGATGCCTCCAACGCTTTCAATATCGAGGGCGCCGCGGGCTGCGAGAAACTCCAGGCGCCGTGTGGTCTGCGCGGGGCATTGCAAGTTCTCGCAACGCCAGGCCACAAATTGCGGATCGCGCCGGACCTCACTGCCACAAGCCGGACATTTGCGATGAATATGTTTGAGGAAATCGAATGGCTTCGCGGTGCGCGGGCGTTTCGATTTCACAACTTCGACGACGGCGGGAATCACTTCGCCGGCTTTTTCAATCACGACCGTGTCGCCGATGCGAATGTCTTTGCGCTTAATCTCATCTTCATTGTGCAGTGTTGCGCGCGCGACCGTGCTGCCGCTGACAAACACCGGCTCGAGCACAGCCACTGGCGTCAGAATGCCTGTCCGTCCGACTTGCACCTTGATGTCGAGCAACTTCGTTTCGACGCGCTCGGCCGCATATTTGTAAGCAATCGCCCAGCGCGGTGATTTCGCGGTGAAACCGAGTCGCTCGCGTTGCGCGAGCGCGTCGACCTTGATCACGGCGCCGTCGGTCTCGTACGGAAAATCGTGGCGGATGCGGTCGAGCTTGCGAATCGCATCTAGAATTTTCTCGACTGAGTCGGCCAACCACCAATTCTCGTGCGTCGGCAGCCCAAGCTTCTTGAACAATGGGAAAATTTTTGAGTGAAGATCGACATCTACATCTTCGGTTGCGCCGGTCCCGTAAAAAACCATTCCGAGCGGTCGCTGCGCCGCAACTTTGGGATCGAGGTGCTTGAGCGAGCCGGCGGCGGCGTTGCGCGGGTTCGCGAACAACGGCAATCCCGCAGCTTCTCGTTCTTTGTTTAATTTCTTGAAGCCATCTTTGTCGAGATAGGCTTCTCCACGCACTTCGAAAACCTTTGGTGCAGTGCCGCGCAGTTGTTGCGGCACCGATCGGATCGTTTTGATGTTTTGAGTAATGTCGTCCCCGACCAAACCGTCGCCGCGAGTGGCGGCGTATTTGAGCCGGCCGTTTTCGTACATTACCGACACGGCTACACCGTCGACTTTCGGCTCGATCACGACCGGGACCTTCTCGTCCGGCAAAAGCCGCGTGATCCGTTTGTAGAAATTTGCGACCTCCTCTTCGGAATAAGTGTTGTCGAGGCTGAGCATCGCAACCCGGTGCTGAATTTGCGCGAAAGCTTGGAGCGGTTTGCCGCCAACCCGCTGAGTTGGCGAGTCGGCAGTGACGAGCTCTGGAAATTTCGCCTCCAGATCGACCAGTTCTTTGTAAAGCTGGTCGTATTCGCGATCGCTGATTGTCGGCGCAGCTTCTTCGTAATAGCGGCGATCGTGCTCCTTAATCTGACGTCGGAGCTGCTCAATCCGCTTTGCCGCTTGAGCCTCGTCTTTGGCCATAAGGCATGATACAAACAGGGCAAAGATCGACAATGAACGGCGGTGAAAAAATCCTGGGCGTGGAGGGTGGCGGGACCAAGACTTCGTGGGTTCTGGTCGAGCGCGGGGAGAACGAACTGCGCGTTTTGGACCAGGGAAAACTACCGCCAGCGAATTTTCGGCTCGCTACGCCGGATCAGTTACGCGTGATGTTTAGTGAACTGCCCAAAGAAATAACGCGCGCGGGAATTTTCCTGGCCGGTTGTGGCACCGAGGAAGATCGACAAACGCTTACGCGGCTCTGCGCCGAGATTTGGCCGAAGGCAAAAGTTGTGGTCGGCAGCGATCGCGATTCGGGTTTGGCGGCCGCGCTTGGTCATGGCGACGGAATTGTTGTGAACGCCGGGAGCGGCTCGTCCATTACCGGTCGTCGTGACAAGCGGATCGAAAATGCCGGCGGCTGGGGCCACATTTTGGGCGACGCCGGCGGCGGTTATTTTCTCAGCCTTCAGGCGCTCCGCTTGATTCTGCGCGAATACGATCTGCACCGCGGCGAAGTCCAGTTCACTACCAAGGTCTTGCGAGCACTGTCCCTGAACAATCTCGATGAGCTCGTCCGCTGGGCGCAGACCGCCGACAAAATGGAAGTGGCAATGCTGACGCCGGTCGTCTTCGAAGCCGCCGCCAGCGGCGATGCGCGCGTCATGGAGATTATCGAAGAAGGCGCGCGTGTTCTCTGTGAGTACACCGAAGCGGTGGCGACGAGATTACACGTCCTCGCGCCAAAGATTGTTCTGCTCGGAGGACTTTTTCATCGCGATTCGATTTACACGCATGCGTTTCGGCGGCGATTAAAGAAATCCTTGCCCGACGCGCGCGTGACGAACTCGGAACGAGCCCCGGAATTGGGCGCGGCGTGGCTGGCGGCGGAAATGCAGAGCTGGCCCGAAATTCATGCGGAATCTTCTTCGGACAAGGTCGATGACCTGGCTGCAGCATTGACTGAGCAACGCAATCCGCGCTCGGAAAATCTCGAGAAGATGAGCGCGCAGGAGTTGGTGAAACTTTTCGTCGACGAAGAAAAATTTGTCGAAGAAGCGTTGCGCGCAGCGAGTGCCGATCTTGCGCGCGCGATCGAGCTGGTTGCTGACTCGCTGCGCAAAGGCGGACGATTGTTTTACGTCGGCGCTGGGACTAGCGGGCGACTCGGCGTGCTCGACGCGAGCGAAATTCCGCCAACCTTCGGCGCCTCGCCCGAACTCGTGCAGGGCATTATCGCCGGCGGCGCGACCGCGCTCCAGCGGAGCGTGGAAGGCGCGGAAGACGAGGGGAGTAACGGCGCGCTCGCAATTGATCGCCGCGGCATCAAAGGTGTCGATGTTGTAATTGGAATCACGGCGAGCGGTCGCACGCCTTTCGTTTTGGGCGCGCTTGAGCGAGCGAAATCGTTAGGGTCAAAGACAATGTTGCTCAGCTGCAATCCGGCTCGCGATCGGCAAGTGAATGTCGATCTTGCGATTGATCTCGGCGTCGGTCCCGAGGTTTTGACCGGATCAACGCGACTCAAAGCTGGAACGGCGACGAAAATCGCGCTCAACATCATCAGCACCGGCGCAATGGTCGCGCTCGGCAAAGTCCGCGGCAATTTAATGATCGACCTGAACACGTCGAGTACGAAGTTGCGCGATCGCGCAACCCGGATGGTCGCTGAGATTACGCAATGCGATTTTGGTTCGGCCCGGGCGCAGCTGGAACAAAGCGGCTGGGACTTACGCGCTGTGCTCAAAAAAGCTGGCCAATAGAAGATCGATCCGCAACCGGACGGATTCGCCGCGGCGAACATCTGCCGCGCAAATTTCAGTAAGCGCGGCTGGAAGTGACGAAACGAACTCTAGGTAACGACTCAAACGAAAGGGGTTTTATGCTTTGGACCATCTTTGTAATTCTGCTGATTCTTTGGCTGCTCGGTTTTATCGGCTTCCACGTTCTCGGCGCCTACATTCATTTACTGCTTCTGATTGCGCTGGTTGTTCTCATTATCCAATTGATTAGCGGCCGGCGACCGCTGTAGCATTCGCGCCGTGAAACCAGCTGGAATAATCGGCATCATTCTCATCATCGTTGGCATTGTCGGCTTCGCCTACGGCGGCCTGGGTTGGAGAGAGGAAAAGAAAGACGCGCAACTAGGGCCTATCGAGATCAAGCACACCGAAGGTCATGGAATCAGTTTTCCGCCGGTCGTGAGCGGAATCTGTCTCGTTGGCGGAATCCTGCTCGTCGTGGTCGGCAGCCGCAAGACTTAGCGATCGCTTGGCGGTTCGCCGCCGGCTTTTAGAACCGCAAAGGTTTTGCTGCCTTTTCGGTCGAGGTAAAGCAGAACGCCGCGTTTGGGATCGGCCTTGTTCAAGGCGTCGCGAAATGTTTTCACATCGGTCACCGGTTTGCCGTCGACTTCGGTAATTACATCTTCGCGATCGATCCCCTGCTGCGCGGCCAAGCTGTTTTCGGTGACGTCGGTCACGATGACGCCGCGCTGAACGCCCAGCCTGAAGCGTTGCGCCATTTCTTTGGTCAACTCCTGGACCTGGAGCCCGAATTTTCCCACTTCTTCTTCTTGATTCTGTGGCGGGCGCGCCGGTTCATTCGAGGCCCGCGAAATTTCATTCGGCAATTCGCCGGTGGTGACGGGCACCTTAAGCGTCTGTCCTTTGCGCCAAACCGTCAGCTCGACTTTCTGGCCGATTTTCTTTTTCAAAATCTCGTGCTGCAACTGCGAGTCTGTGTTCACGGCGTTTGCATCGACCTGGGTAATCACGTCGAATGGCCGCAGATCGCTTTTGTAAGCGGGCGCGTCGGCTTCGATCGTGCGCACGACCACGCCTTTGTCGATGCCTTTGAAGAGATCGCGGACGGAAGGATCGTCACCGAGCGTTTCGATACGGATCCCGAGCCACGGCCGCGTGATCTTGCGCCCGGCGATCAACTCTTCGCCGATTTCTTTGGCCATGTTACTCGGAATGGCAAAGCCCAGGCCGCGATTGATCCCGTTAATCAATGTGTTCATGCCGATCACTTTTCCGTCGATATCGCAGAGCGGGCCGCCGCTGTTGCCGGGATTGATCGAGGCGTCAGTTTGTAAATAATCCGAGATCGAATAGCCGCTGGTCGCGAGCAATTTGCTCCGGCCTTTGCCGCTCACGACGCCGTAAGTGAAAGTGTAATCGAGTTTGAACGGGGCCCCGATCGCGAAGGCGAATTGCCCAACTCTCACTGCGTCGCTGTCGCCCAATTGCACGACCGGCAAATCTTTGGCGTCGATTTTAATGACCGCAATGTCCGTCTTCTCGTCGGTGCCGACCACTTTCGCCGAAAACTCGCGGCCGTCTTTCAGTTTCACCTCGATTTTGTCGGCGGCTTCGACGACGTGAAAGTTGGTAAAGATGTAGCCGTCAGGCCGGACGATGAATCCGGAGCCTTCGCTTTGGATCGGCTGAAGATTTCTCTGGTTGCGGTGGGGATTATTCTCATCGGGCGGACCTTGGAAGAACAAGTCCTCGAAAGCGGAGGTTTCGTTGTCGCTCTTTTTCGAAACTTCGATGATCACAACACTCGGCGCGACAACCTCGAAAACCTTGGCGAAAGCATTGTTCAACTGATGAACCACGTCCTTACCCTGCTCGGCGGCGGCCGCTGGAACCGTCGGCATCGGTGCGATCTCCGGCGTCGCGGCCAGGATTGGCATCGCGCTAAAGATGGCGCTGAGAAGTGAAATTGAGATTAAACGCATCGGTTCGAAGTTGGACAGCACCGAACATGCAACGTTCAACGTCCCCAGTCCACCTGCGGGGATTACCCAGGGCATGCGAATTGTAGCGGTTGCGCGGCTTGACTAGTGGTATACTATCGGTCGGTCTCTCTCCGGATATGCGTTCATTCCACTTGAATCGGGCCTTGGTTGCTACCTTGTCGGCCGTCTTTGTGCTTGTGGCAGTACGGTTTGCATCCGATCACCGCGCTCCCAAACCGATCCCAGCAGAAGACTTCATCCGCGCGGTGGATTCGCATCAAACTTCGTTGATCGATCGCTATTTTCGCGAGCATCAGAATCCAAACGCTCGAGGCGCGAATGACCGCTCTTTGCTTTTCGGTGCGATTTTGCGGGAGGATCAGATTGTCGCGCGGAGATTACTGGATGCCGGCGCCAGCGCCGATCTGGCGGATAACGCGGGAGTAACACCGTTAATGGTGGCGGCGATGCATGGCGACCTCGAGTTAGTCCGGGCGATGGCTGGACATGTCACCGACATTGCTGCCCGAGACGGTGCAGGTCATTCGGCGCTTTATTATGCTGTAACTGCGCAGAAACTCGAAGTCGTCGATCTTCTCTTGAGCCTGACGCCGAACTTGGAATTAGCTTACGGCGACAGTGGTGAGCTGCTGACCCTTGCTCTCGGGAGCGCCAACACAAAAATTGCCCAGGAAATTCTTACGCGACTACCGCGGCTTGAACAATGGAGTCCCGGCGCGTTGCGCGCTTTGGACAATGTTTTGCGCGCGGGGGATCGCGAATCAGTACGATTGCTACTTTCGAAACACATCCCTCCGCCTACGCCGGACGGGAAGCGCGTTCCGCTGCTCGCCTACGCGATAGCCACTGACAACGTGCCCCTGTTTACAACCTTGTTGGATTGCGGCGCGGATGCGAACACGACCCTGCCGGCAAAATATGACAAGGAATTTCTCGAGGCACTTCCGTCGAAGTCGTTTCGCAATTACATCGAAGACGATCGCAATGTTACCTGCCTGATGCTGGCGGCCGGACTGGGCCGCACTGATTATGTCCGCGCGCTGTTGCAAGCAGGCGCTGACCGCAATCGTGCCACCGGCCGCTACAAGATGATTGCGCTCTACTTCGCTGCTGAGCTCGGCCATTGGCAACCGGCGCAAATTCTCCTCGGCAGCGGACCGTCGCCGGAGAAGCTTCGAATCGAAATTTCGCTCTCTTCCCAACACATGGCCCTGATTAAAGATGGTGTGCCGGTTTTGAATTCGACCTGTTCTACCGGTCGCGAGGGCTATTCGACCAAGCGCGGGTATTTCGTGATTACGGACAAAGAACGCAATCACCGTTCGACGATTTATCACGTCGACATGCCCTATTTTATGCGACTGAGCTGCCTCGACTTTGGGATGCACGAGGGCGTTGTGCCCAATTACCCGGCATCGCACGGTTGCATTCGTTTGCCCGGCGAAACGGCGAGAAAACTTTTCGCGGAAATTCCCATCGGCACACTGGTGACGGTGCAGTAGGAAGCGGTTGCCTCTAAATGGCGAGTGCGCGGCGCACTTTGCGGTGCGCGCGTTGACATGATTCTGACCGGTCTTAGCGTTTTCGTCCTTACTCAAATGGAAGCTTTTCGAAATGGTGATGGGAAAGAGTTTGTCTCGCATGCGCCGGGCTACTGGCCGCAAATCGCGCCCGAACTTTGGAACGATTGGAAATGGCAGCTCAAGAACCGGGTCACGTCGTTGGCTCAGCTCGAGCAATATGTCGATCTTAGCGACGAAGAACGCGGCGGGGTGCTCCTTTCGGGAGATAAATTGGCGCTCGCAGTCACGCCGCACTTTTTCAATCTGATCCCGCGCGGCAAAAGTCCGGACGATCCGATTCGGCGACAGGTCATCCCGCGAGTCGAAGAAACCTGGTCGTCGCCTTACGACATGGCCGATCCCTGCGGCGAAGATTCGCACATGCCGGTTCCGGGGCTGGTGCACCGCTATCCCGACCGCGTTTTATTTTTGGTGACCGATCGTTGCGCGGCCTATTGCCGATACTGCACCCGCAGCCGCGTGGTCAGCGGCGTTGGCGAACAGGAATTGCACACCGATTTCGAGGAAGTGTTTCGTTATCTCGAACAACACCCTGAAGTGCGCGACGTCCTGTTGAGCGGCGGGGACGCGCTCATTTTCAGTGACGACAAGATCGACAAGTTGTTAACGCGGCTGCGCGCGATCCCGCACATCGAGTTTCTCCGGATCGGGACGCGCGTTCCGATTTTCCTTCCGCAACGGATCACGCCAGAGTTGTGCGCGATTTTGGCAAAACATCATCCGCTCTGGATGAGCGTGCACGCGAATCATCCGCGCGAGCTGACCATCGAAGTAAAAGAAGCGCTCGAACGTTTAGCCAACGCTGGAATTCCGCTTGGCAATCAAAGCGTGTTGCTGGCCGGCGTGAACGACGATCTCCAGACGATGAAAACGCTGGTGCACAAACTTCTGATGTGCCGCGTTCGGCCGTATTACATTTACCAGTGCGACTTAATCAACGGTTCGTCGCACCTGCGCACATCGGTCGCGAAAGGGATCGAGATCATCGAAGGCTTGCGCGGTCACACGACGGGCTACGCCGTTCCGCAATACGTGATCGACGCCCCCGGCGGCGGCGGCAAAGTCCCAATCAATCCCGGTTACGTCCTCTATCACGACAACGAAAAAATAGTGATCCGCAATTACGAAGGAAAAATCTTCGAATATCCCGAGACCGGCGGCGACCAATCCGTCCAGTTCGCCCCTCAGCGCGAGTATCACGACGAGTATTTATATTCGTGATCTGCGTGCGCCTTCCTTAGGCTAAGCGAATGCAAAGCCCGATCGCGCCCCTTTATTTAGCTCAGCTTCTAGTCTCGCTGTTTCTCGCGGTTTTGTTTTTGCAGTCGGGGATCGATAAAATTGTAGATCGCGCAGGGAACCTCGAGTGGCTGAGTGGGCATTTTGCTAAAAGCCCCCTCGCTGGAATGGTCCGGCTGATGTTCGGTGTTCTGACAATCCTCGAAGTGTCCGCCGGCCTTCTGAGTGCAATCGGATTTCTCGCGCTGATTTTCGCCCACAACTCCGCTATCGCGTTTTATGGCGCAGTGGTTTCTGCCGTTGCAATTGTCGCTTTGTTTTTCGGCCAGCGCATGGCCAAAGAATACGCCGGCGCGGCGATTCTGGTTCCGTATTTTTTGCTGGCGCTGGTTGCGATTTACTTGCTCGGGCACTGAAAATTAACCGCGGATTTCGCGGATAACGCAGATTTCCGAGAGGAGGACAGAATTAACAGAATGGACAAAATTCCGGATTCTACGGATTGGCCATTCTGAAAATTTTGTTCATTCTGTCTGCTTTTTGGTCGCGTCGTAAACAATCTCGCCGCCAATGATGGTCATTTCGGAGCGCGTTTTGAGAATTTCCGGCTCTGGAATTTTCATGATGTCTTGTGAGAGCACGGTGAAATCGGCGAGCTTGTCGACTTCAATTGTTCCTTTGTCCTTTTCTTCGAACGCCGCGTAAGCGGGCCAGATGGTAAACATCTTCAACGCCTGCTCGCGTGAAACGGCTTGTTCGGGGTGCCAGCCTTCGCCGGATTCGCCTTTGATACTTTTGCGCGCGACTGCCGCGTAAAATTCAATCATCGGTTCGCCGCGCTCGACCGGCGCATCCGAGCCGCCGCAAATGATCGAACCGCTTTTCAAAAAACTTTGCCACGCATAGGCGCCGGCGAGCCGGTCCATTCCCAGCCGCTTCGGCGCGAAAAACAAATCGCTGATCGCGTGTGACGGTTGCATCGACGGAATCACGCCGAGCTTGGCGAACCGCGGAAGATCGGCGGGATCGACAATCTGCGCGTGTTCCACCCGCCAGCGCGGTTCGCGAATTTTGCGTTGCTCAGGTGGAACCGCTCTTAGCGCGGCTTCGTAAAGATCGAGAATCGTGCGGTTGGCGCGATCGCCAATTGCGTGCGTCTCGACTTGAATTCCGCGCCGCAGCGCTTCTTCGAACATCGGTTTCAGCTCTTCCGGTTTCTCAGTGAGATAGCCGGAAGTGTCGGGCGCATCGTTGTATGGCTTGAGCAACGCTGCGCCGCGTGAGCCCAGGGCGCCGTCGAAAATTACTTTGATCGTGCGCTGAGTGAAATGGTGACTGAACGCGTTCAGCGTTGCTCCCTCTTTCAGGAAGTTCTGGGCGTCTGCTCCCGGCCCGTAAACGCAATTGATGAACCGGATTTTGATTTTGCCGTCAGCGAACGCCTTCTTAATAAGATCGATATCTTCCTTGTGGCTGCCGGCGTTTTGGATTTCGCACCAGCCGAGCCCGATCTCGCGATTGATTCCGGTGAGCAACGCCAGCTCGCGCTCGGCCGCGGTTAGCTTCGGAATGGTCTTCTCGACTAGATTCATCGCGTTATCTAGCAACATTCCGGTCGGCTGTCCGCTCGTCTTGTCTTTTAGAATTTCGCCGCCGAACGGATTCCGCGTGTTCTTGTCGATCTTCGCGATCTTCAGTGCGGTGGAATTCGCCACCGAGGCGTGACCATCGGCGCGCGTCAGGAAAACCGGATTGTCCGGCGCGATTTTGTCCAGGTCTTGGCGCGTCGGAAATTGCGGCGGTGTCCAAAAGGTTTCAATCCAACCACGCCCGGTGATCCATTTGCCGCGCTCGGTCTTTGCGGCCCGCTCTTTCACTTTGGCGAGAAAATCTTCGAGCGTGTTCGTGCCTTCCAGATTCAAGGTC
>Ga0209527_1000043_pt1 | contig 22885 bp, 19 predicted proteins | sample JacPinW_OM2H0_M2_FD_187968 | JGI IMG/M metagenome (GOLD analysis project Ga0209527, IMG submission 187968) | Forest soil microbial communities from Algoma, Ontario, Canada - Jack Pine, Ontario site 1_JW_OM2H0_M2 (SPAdes) (version 2) | ecosystem: Environmental > Terrestrial > Soil > Boreal... | reverse complement strand
GACGAAGAGGAAAAACTGCCCGCCGCGCTCGCCACGCTGATGGAAATCGATTACCCGGACCTGGAGGTCATCGCTGTGGACGACCGTTCGCAGGACTCGACTGGCCGCATCCTTGACGAATTCGCTGCCGCGCATCCGCGGCTTCGCGTTGTCCACGTCACGCGACTCCCTGCCGGCTGGCTCGGCAAGCCTCACGCCCTCCAGAAAGCCTACGAAGCCTCCACCGGCGATTGGCTGCTCTTCACGGATGCCGATGTGCGTTTCAAACCCGATGTCCTGCGCCGCGCCATCGCTCTCGCGAAAGCGCGCAACCTGGAACACCTCACGCTCATGGGCGACGTCGAAATGGTCGGGTTCTGGGAGACCGTGCTTATCACTTTTTTTGGCATGGCGTTCAACATTGCCACCGATCCCCATCGTGTGGCTAATCCCCATTCGCGGGCCTATATGGGGGTTGGCGCGTTCCAACTTCTCCGGCGCGCCGCCTATGAAGCTAGCGGCACGCACCGCCGCCTGGCGATGGAAGTTGTGGATGACATGAAATTGGGAAAAATCGTCAAGCAATCGGGTTTTCGTTCCGGCGCGGGTATCGCGCAGGATTTTGTCGTTGTCCGGTGGCACGCCGGCCTCGGCAATCTTATTCGTGGCGTCACGAAAAATTTCTTCGCGGGCGTGGGCTACAGCGTGGCGCTCGTGGCGATTGCCGTTATCGGCCTTCTGCTGATGAACGTCGCGCCGGTTTTCGGCATTTTGTTCGGCCATGGGTGGATTCGCATTTTCGCCGCAATCGCCCTGGTCATTGCGCTCTGCTTCCATGCCGGTGTGGACATCGGAATGCGCGTCTCGCCGGTTTATGCGTTCACGCACCCTCTCGGCGCGCTTCTCTTCAGCTATATGCTTCTTCGCTCGACCGTCGTTACGCTCAAGCAGGGCGGCATTATTTGGCGCGACACCTTCTATCCACTGGACGACCTGAAACGCGGCGTTGTTTAGTTGGCCGACTCCGCCGACGCGGAAGCGGATGCTGTTGAAAAAAGCCCCGCCACATCCCTTTGCTTCAATGAACGGATGCGATCGCGCAACTGCGCCGCTTTTTCAAATTCAAACTTTTTCGCGGCCTCGCGCATCTGCGCCTCAAGCTGTTGCAGCATCTCCGCGAGCTGCACTTCGCTCTTGATATTTGCCGTTGCCGCATCGAGGCTGGCATCGTCTACCGGTATGGTCACGTAATCGGCTTCGACGATCCGCGCCAGTTCCATATCCACGGACTTAATAATCGACATCGGGATGATGTTGTTCTCTTTGTTGTAAGCAACCTGCTTCGCGCGCCGCCGGTTCGTTTCATCAATGGCTTGATTCATCGAATCGGTCCGCCGGTCCGCATACAGAATCGCTCTGCCCTCGATGTGCCTGGCGCAGCGTCCAATGGTCTGGATCAGAGACGTCGTGCTCCGCAAGAATCCCTCTTTATCCGCATCCAAAATGGCCACCAGCGAAACTTCCGGCAAATCCAAACCCTCGCGCAATAAATTGATTCCAATGAGCACGTCAAATTCCCCGCGGCGCAAGTCGCGCAAGATCTTGATACGGTCCAGCGTTTCCACTTCCGAGTGCAGATAGCGGCACCTGACGCCAATCTCCGTAAAATACTCGGACAAATCCTCCGCCATGCGCTTCGTCAGCGTGGTTACCAGCACGCGCTCGTTTTTCTCCGCGCGCACGCGAATCTCTTCCAGCAGGTCATCCACCTGGCCCTTCACGGGACGAATTTCCACCTGGGGGTCCACGAGGCCCGTTGGCCGAATCACCTGCTCGACGATCACTCCTCCCGCCTTGGTCAGTTCATACGGGCCGGGCGTTGCTGACACGTACACCACCTGATTGACGCGGTGTTCGAATTCCTCGAAAGTGAGCGGGCGATTGTCCAGCGCCGAAGGCATGCGGAAGCCGTAATCCACAAGCGTCTGCTTGCGCGCGCGGTCACCGTTGAACATTCCGCGCACCTGTCCAACCGTCTGGTGCGATTCATCAATGAACAACAGGTAGTCCTGCGGCACGTAATCCAACAGCGTCGGAGGCGCCTCGCCCGGCAAGCGGCCGCTCAAATGACGCGAATAATTCTCGATGCCGTGGCAGTAGCCGATGGTGCGCATCATTTCGATGTCAAACATGGTGCGCTGCACCACGCGCTGGGCCTCGACGAATTTTCCCTGCTTCTCCATTTCTTTCTTCCACCACCAAAGCTCTTCCTGAATGCTTACGATGGCGCGGTCCCGCTGCTCCTGGGGCATCACGTAATGGGTCTTCGGATAAATGGGCACGCGCGACAAATCTTCCTGCCCCGCGCGCACTTCCCCGGTCACCGGATCGATCTGCCGCAGCGCGTCGATCTGGTCACCCCACATTTCGATGCGGTAACCCTGATCCTCGTACGTGGGATAGATTTCGAGCATATCGCCGCGCACGCGGAACGTACCGCGCCGCAAGTCCTCGCTGCGCTCGTACTGAATATCGACGAACCTGCGCAAGAGCGCCTCGCGCGAAGTCTGCTGTCCCTTTTCCAGCATGACCAGCATGCCGTAATAGGCTTCCGGCGAGCCAAGGCCGTAAATACAGGAAACGGAGGCGACGATCACAACGTCGCGGCGTTCGAAAAGGGAACGCGTCGCGCTCATACGCAGCTTGTCCAGCTCGTCGTTGATCGTCGCTTCCTTGTCGATATAGATATCCGCGGAGGGCACATAGGCTTCGGGCTGGTAAAAATCGTAGTAGCTGACGAAATACTCGACAGCGTTCTCCGGAAAAAACCCCTTGAACTCGTGATACAACTGTGCAGCCAGAGTTTTGTTGTGCGCCAGAACCAGCGCGGGACGATCGGCCTGTTCAATCAGCTTGGCCATGGTGAAGGTCTTGCCCGACCCGGTAACGCCTAGAAGCACCTGCTGCTTTTCGCCGGCATCGAGGCCACGATAAAGCTGGTCAATCGCCGCGGGTTGGTCGCCGCGCGGCTGATAATTGCTGTGCAGCTTGAATTTCATGGGATGGGTCTCCTGCAGTCCTGCCGGCTTCTGGCGAAACCCACATTATACTCCGGCACGCAAACTCTGGCTTTCGAAACGAAAAAGTGCCGGCAGATTCGAATCAGGGTTGATTCAGCGGCGTCTCCGTTACCAGCAAGACTTCGGCGTGGCTCTTCGCGTCAACGTTGTAGTGCACGCGGTTTGAGCCATCGGCCTTGGCCACTACGACGTCCATGAATTGGCTAGTCTCTTCCGTGGCGCGCACGACGAGACCGCTCTTCAGGGAAATATAGGTGATGATCTCGCCGGCGCCTTGCGCCGTTCCCATGGTCCGCAGCTCGTGGAGTTTAAAATCTTCGGGAGTTGCATCCTTCGATGACGATTTCTGTTTCAGCGTTGCCGTTGCGAGCAGCACGGCACAGGTATCGGGAGGGCCGTTGGAGGCGGAGACATCTCCCAGGATCGAAAGCTGGTTCGCTTGGCAGGGCTCATCTCTCACGTACATCGACTCGCGCGCCCAATGCAATCCGGCGATCGGCGCTGCCCCCTGTTCGGCTTGCTGCGATTTCCATTTTTCGCCGAACTTCATTCCGTCTGCAGGAAGCGTCCACGCCAGGGCAAAACGGGCCACCCACTGCTGCCAGGCCTGCTGCTGCTCGGGAAAAAGTGAATCCAGACCTTTTACTTGGTTCACCGAGCCATCCGATGAAATCGTGAACTCGACGCTTTTGCCACTGGGGTCCACACGCTGTTTATCCCAGTTAGGCTTTTTGTCACCCGGCTTCTTCAACCAGACACCGGAATCCAAAGTCAGAAACCGGCCAAGGGCGTGAATCGCCGTCTTGCTGCCCGCCTGTTGTACATCTAGGATCTCAACCCGCAGCAAACCGTGCGCATCGATTTGCGCCGCATTTGGCGCCATGGGCGCGACAACTTTACTTTCGGTCTTAACGGTCTTGTCGCTCTGAAAGCGGATGAGGTAGGTGATGGTTTGGCCGGGCTGCAATTTGGGGAGGAGATTGATGCGTTTGTCGCCGGCGGCGAGAGCGGCAACCGCAAGAAGGAACATTGCGACAATCCGTTGTAGTTGGCGTCTCATAATATCTGCCAGCACTCCGCGAGTCTTCGGAGACCCCTTCGCGCGCAATCACCGGAAAGAAATGGATTTTTCAATTTCCGGGAGTCTTAAAATGCCGATCGAAAAAATCGCTGGCCGCGTGATACGCCGCGAGCCAGGTCCGGTGCAGAAGAAAATCATGAATCTCGTCAGGAAAAACCAACTGGTCGAACGAGACTCCTTGTTTGCGCAGTGCCTGGGCCAGGTCGACCATCTCGGCGAAGGGGACGTTGCGATCATCGTCGCCCTGAATCAAAAGCACGGGGGAACGCCATGTGCTTACGGACGAGAGAGGTGAGGACTCCCAGGCCAACCGCGCAGCGTCCGTATGCTCGTTGGGCTTATAAGAGGCCATGAAGTTGGGGATCTCCGTGTTCCAGTCGTGCACGCCGTGAATGTCCACGCCGGCGGCAAACAAATCCGAAGCGCGGGCAAGCCCGAGCGCGGTGAGGTAGCCGCCATAGCTACCGCCCCAGAGCCCGATGCGGCGGGGATCCACGTCCGGCCGGGCGCGAAGATAGACGCCTGCGCCCTGGACATCATTGAACTCGCTGGCGCCCATCGCCCCGTAATTGAGAGCTTCGCGAAAGTCGAGGCCGTAGCCAATTCCGCTGCGATAGTTTACGGAGAGCACGACGTAGCCGCGGCTCGCGAGGTATTGATTCAGCGCGTAAGCATTGCTGTAGTAGAACATGTAGTGCCAGCCGAGGAGCATTTGGCGACGCGAACCACCGTGGAAGAACACAATGGCGGGATGGCGGGCAGGTTCGCTGGCATTCGGCGGGAGGAAGAGCTGGCCGTGAATCTGCATGCCGTCAGCGGCGGAGAAAATCACCTGCTGAGGAGTGACCAGCGCGCGGGAAGGAAAATCCGAGGGAGCAGTTTCGGGGGCGAGGTCACGGAGTTCACCTTTGCCGGCGAGGAACGCCGGACGCATAGGAGATTGAGCGTCGGAATGGAGCACGAGGACAGTGCGATTGTCGCTTGCTATCACGGGCGCGGTTTCAACGCCGCTGCCGGTGGTCACTGCTGCCAGACGTTCCCCTGATGGCGAAACGCGCCAGACGTGACGGCGGTCAATGTCATCCTGGTTCGAGGAGAAAATAAGTTCTTCGCGATTCGCGCTCATCGAGACGAATTCGACTTCGAAATTCCCCGGCGTGAGCAGCTTGGCACCTCCTTCTCTTGCCGAGACGGAGTATAGATGCATCCAGCCATCGCGTTCCCAGGGGAATACGATCTGGCCTCGCGCGCCCCAAAGCAACTGATTGTCCGAGACGACCTCGTGAAAAACGCTGCCCCGACCCGTTTCCGCGCGCCAGATTTCGCTCCCCTTGCCGGTCACCGCATCGGCAATTCGAATAGACCACGGCTGTCCATCGCGCCGCGGGCTGAATGGCAGGCCGCCTTTCGAAGCGGGAATGCGAAGGAAGGCGATCTGCCGGCTGTCGGGCGACCATGCGGGCTCCCGGTCCCTGTCCACACTTGGATCCAGATAAATGAGCGACTTAGCGGCAAGGTCGTAAACACCGATGAAAGCGTGGTCGCCGCGGCGGCTGACGAACGCCAATTTCGAACCATCGGGCGACCAGCGCAGATCGCTGGACTCGCCGTTCGCATGAATCAATTGCTCCGGCTTGGCGCTGCCGCTGAGCTTCGCGAGCCAGACTTGACTCTTCAAAATAAAGGCGACGCCATCTCCTTTGGGGGAGACAGCGGGCGAGTGGCCTTCACCGAGGAGCTTTGTCTCGCCGCTCTCGAACGAGAGCGCCCAGATGCCCTGTTCGACTCCCTGCGGGGAACTTTGCGCATTGGGATACGGCCGGTCTAGAAATTCGAGGTCTCCGCCACGCGTGTATACGATCGTCGCCGCTTCGGCGGACCAGCTCAATTGACCGAGATCCTGACCGTCGTCTTCTTTATAAGAAGTGGCCTGCCGCACTTTATAACTGCCATCCGCCGCCGGTTCGGCAACCCAGAGATTGCGACGGCCTTGCGCATTGAACACCCACGCCACGCGTCCCTTGGCGGGCGCGGCGGTAAGCTCCGTCGGGAACGGCGCGCTCATCACCTGCTCCAGCGTGAACGGTTTCTGCGCGCTCGCCCGCGGCATCACAATCAGCAGAGCTGCTGTGTACAACGGCGCATGACGCTTCATCGATCGTTTCCCTCCCAGCCTAAATAATCCTATTTCATTCAGAAGTCCGACGGTCAATCCGCCGGCTGACGGACGCCTATCTTTTCCACCGAGATTTTTGGGCCATCGAGCGGCCCGGAAATCTTGAGCACGTGTCCACTTTCGAAATCGCTCGCGCTGCGGTCTTTGCTTTTTCGCGCAATCGCGGTTTCGATCGACAAGTCGGCGTTTCGCGCGAAGCTGAGTGTTCCATTCACGAGCGTCGACTGCTTTTCCCCATCGAGGCGGAAGTCCTCCAGCAGGATGCTGCTGTTCTGCAAACGAAGTGAGACTTCTCCCCTGGCCCAACGCGAGACGCCCGTGTGTACGGCTCCGTCCGCGACGCTCGCGTTCACGTCCCACCCGCGAAACTCCACCTGGTTCAAATGAAACTCGCCGCGGCCGGCCAGTTTCCCCAGAAGCTCCTCGCGGCCCACGCCTTCGGTTTTCACTTGCAAAGTCCCCGACGCTACGCCGCCCAGGCGCTCCGCAATTCGTCCCGTTCCCGGCAGTTGCGCCAGGTTCACGCGTTCCAATTCCGCGGCGATCTCGTAGACGGGCCGCGGCAAGAACTTCGCATCGATCTTTGCGCGCACTTTGCCGCCCGCCCATTCTGCCTGCGCTTCACGCACATCGAGCTGGAGATCATGGAGAGACCCCTTGGCCAGCACTTGTTCCAGCTTCAACTTTTCGATCGACAATTGCGCAATGCCCAGTTCGCCTTCCGCATTCACGCGGCGGACCAGTTCACTCGCCGGCGCGCTGGGCGCCGATCCTCCAAGCAACTGGGGCAAAAGCCGCTGCAACCAGCTTGGCCGCGCTCTCGGCCCGACCCAGCGATCCAGGTCCGCGGCGTTCAACTGGTCCGCGTACAAATGAAATTTCCAATTCGCGCCATTTTCTCCGTCGGCCTTTGCCGGTTCCTCGATGCTGCCCGTCCACGTCCCGCCAAAGCCTTCGACTTTCATCACGCGCGCGATGCGCCGCCCGTCGGTCCAATCCAACGCACCTTCGGAAATTTTCAGCGGCTGGTTCAACCCTGCTACCGTCAAATTCGCTTTGGTAAAGCCAATCCTGCCGTTCCACCGGCCGGCGAGCGGCTGTTTCCACTCCCACTTCGTCATCGCAGCCGCCTGGCCGCTCAATTCCCAGCCATGATTCAACTGGCGGCCAAACGCCGCCGATAATTTGAGAAAATCTTCTGCCTTGTTGAGGTTTCCTTCGACACTGATGCTGCCTGCCCGCGTGTTAAGATCGTGCGCAAACGTTAGTTCTGCGGCGTTTTCCATGGCCAGCGCCGCGCGCCGCCGCTTCGGCGTGACTACGTCGCGAATTTCGCCTCCAAGAGCAACCCGCACCGGCCCAATCGTTAGCATGCCCCACTGGCGGCCTCCGCTCAGGGGACCGATTCGAACGGGCTCCGCAAAACCCGGCACTCTCACGATGCCTCCGCTGCTCGAAAGTGCCATCGACTCCAGCGCGAGCGGCCACCCGCGCACGATCATCCCGCCCGTAAAATACTGTTCCGCCGTCACACCCTCCGCCACGCCCGGATGAAACGCGCGATACCAGGCCAATAAGTCCGACGCCTGGATCCCCATCGAATCCAGCCGCAATTCCACCGAGGGTGCAGCTCCGCCAACGAGACGGAACATGCCGCGGAGATTCGATCTCGCTCCCTCCACGGCAATTTCCTCTCCGACCACCGTCGCCGCGCCAACGTTCCAGCGGCCTTTGACGCTCACATTCAGACGGGGATTATCGGAACGTTCCGTCAAATCCCATCGATGCATCTGCACGGCGCGTCCCTGCACCGTGAACCTCCAGTCTCCGGGCGCATCTTCCTTAGCGAGCCCGCTTTTCGCTGTGGCATCCAGGGCAAACACGCCGCGCAAACCGTAATCTTGCCCGCGGAACAGCCGGAAGACGTCCGCCATGGACGCCTCGCTCCAGTGCAGAGAGATTTCAGCGGGCTGCAATCGCGTCGAAGTCCCCGCTACGTCGCCGAGCACCTTGATCGATCCCACAGATTGCAGCAAAACTCCGCTACGCCATGGTTGGGCATCCAACTGCAGTTGCCAGCGCCCGGGAGCGACCTGCTCCACACTCCCCGAAACAGCCGTGAACGCAAAAGGCAACTTGTCATCCCCGGTCTTAAAGTTGATGCGACCTTCATCAAATTCGATTTTTTCCAGCCGATTTACCAGAGCGACCGGCGAGGGCGGTCCATAGACGCGCCCGCTTTGGGCGGGATTGGCTTTTGCCGGCGGCAGCCACCTCTCCAGATTCCAGCGGCCTTCTGAGTTGCGGACCAGAATCAGGCTCGGCTGGTTAAGCGACATGGTTCCAAATTCAAAATGGCCCCTAAGCAGGCCCATCCACCGCAGACCGGCGCTCAGGCGTTCCGCACGGAGAAAGTATTCGTGGCCGAACGCGGGGTCCTCACCCACGGTCACACGGTTGGCATCCAGTTGCGGCCTCGGCAGAATCCGCACGTCGAAACTGGCGACCTCCACGGGCCGTCCGAATGCTCTTTCCAGGTGCGTTACAAGATACGCGTGCACGCGGTGGGTCCGCGCCAGAAGGGACACCCCGGTCTGCAAGACGATGGTGAGAACTACGATCACCAGCGCCGGTTTCCACCACTTTTGCAACTTGCTCATCCCGCTCGGAAGTTTCGCAGACTCACGCGCAAAAAGGTAGGGGCGCGGCCGTGTTCTGAATGAAGCGAAGAGTTTGTTCGGCCCCTGGTCTCTTATGAAGGAATGAAATCCTAATGCACCGTATGGAGCATCCGGCTCCATCGCGTTCGAGACGGCAGATGCACCAGCGTCTGAAGAATGCCGGTCAATCGTGACCAAAACGTGGTATCACCGCCATAGTCGCTGCTTTTCGCCTCCACCGACCAGTAAATCAAGAAGGGCCGCCCCATGATGGCGTCACGATCAACGAATCCCCAGTAGCGGCTGTCCTGGCTGTGATCGCGGTTGTCGCCCATGGCGAAATACTTCCCGAGGGGTACGACAATCTCGTCACCCTGAACGTACTTGCGGATCTCAGGGCGCCATTCAGGAATGGTATTGAGCGAAATCATCTGGCCTCTGATGGAAGGGAAGGAATAGTTGAACGGATCGTACGATGCCGACGAATCATGAACCGCATACGGTTCATACAAGCGTTTACCGTTGATGAACACATCCCCGTCGACCAGTTTCAAACGATCTCCAGGCAGGCCGATGACGCGCTTCACGAAATGCTGGTGATCGGCGTAGGGGTACTTGAAAACGATAATGTCGCCGCGTTGCAGTTGCCGGTACGGGAGCAGTTTTTCGTACCAGGCGCCAGTGCCGCCGAAAATAAACTTATTCACCAGCAAGTGGTCGCCGATCAGCAGCGTGCCCTCCATCGACGCCGACGGAATCTTGAAGGCCTGTACGATGAAACTTGTGCCGAAGAGCGCTAGAATCACCGTCACCAGTAGTGATTCCAGGTATTCGGAAATCGTGGTCTGGTCCGGGCGGTGCTCCTGTTTTTTCTCCGGCGCCTGTTCTTCGATTTCTGTAACTGTCTCTTCCGGCATTTCGCCTCAGCCTTTCGCTTCCGCGCGCTCGAGTTGCTCCAAAGCGCTTCGGGCCGCACGTTGCTCCGCCTCTTTTTTCGTGCTGCCTTCGCCTGTTGCCATGCACTCCCCGTCAATCCAAACTTCGATTTGGAAAACCTTTTGGTGGTCGGGACCGCTTTCTCCGGCCACGCGATATTCCGCCGTTGCTTGCCCTCGACCCTGCAAGAGTTCCTGCAAGGCGGATTTGCGATCGGACTCCGAGATGCGCTCACCGCGCTCCTCGAGCGCCTGCTCGAACAGCACCTTTCGCAACACCTCGCGCACGGCACCCAGCCCGCCATCGAGGTAAACCGCAGCCACTACCGCTTCGAATGCATCGGCCAGCAGCGTCTGCTTGTCCCGCCCGCCGGTTTTCTCCTCCCCGCGCCCTACGCGCAGGTGCTCCCCAAGGCGAAGCCGGCGCGCAGCCGCCTCCAGGGAGCCTGCATTTACGATCCGCGCGCGGCTTTTGGAAAGCTGCCCTTCGCTCCACTCCGGAAAAGTCGCCAGGAGATATTCGCTCGCAAGCAGCTCGAGGACGGCGTCTCCGAGGAACTCCAGCCGCTCATTGTCCCGGGGAAGCAAGGCAGAGACAGACTCTTCGGCGCCTGCTGAGCGCAATTCGGGGACTGCTGAACTGTGGGTCAGCGCCCTCTCGAGGAGTTCTCTCGTTGAAAACTTGTACCCCAAACACTCCTCAAACGCTCCGTCCGCGATCCGGATATCTTCTTGCATAAATTCCGCCTTGCCGGCGGTCTGGCTCACTTCGGCGCGCTCAGTTGCGTCGCGCCAAGCTTTTTCGCATCGTCCACCTGGGTCTTGCAGGTCCCCTGCATGGGCCCCGCCATGGCCGCGCATTTGTTGAAGGCCGCCACTGCATCATCGAAGTGCGAGGTGATTTTGTTCGCCATACCTAGCAGATAATAATTCACGGGGTCTGGATTCGGATCGATTTTCACGGCTTGCTCGAGCTCCGGAATCGCTTCAGCATGCTTACCTCGGCGCACGTAGACCAATCCCAAACCGCTATGGGCCATCGCCAGCGCTTGATTCTTCGCTGACGCAAAAGCTTCATCGGTCATGTTCTCCGGCTTGGAGAGCGTCGGCGCGACCTCGATTGCTTGTTTGGAATACTGTTCCGCTTTGGCCAGCACTTGCATGGCATCGGGAGCACTCGACTTCCAGCTCCGAGGCAGCGTCTGCCCCATCAACGCCAACGTCGATACGTCATTCGGAGTCAACGCAATCTCTTTCTCTCCAATTTCCTGCATCTTTTGCATGTTTCCAACTTGCACGTACGCGAAAGTCAACGCCCCGTACACCGGCGACCTGTACCGGCTCTCCGGATATTTCAGGATGAATGCCTCACCGAGCTCGATTTTCTTGGCGGCATCATTCGGAGTAACGGCAAAAAAGGCTTTGTACGCGGCATCTTCTTCCGCATTTACCGGCGCCGGCGCGTCCAGCGTCAGAGGTGTAACCTCCGGGGTCTTCGGTTTGTCGCTCTGCTGCGCCGGAGGCTGGCTCTGGCCTGCCTGGCCATACCGCAAATCCCGTGCCGCTGCGACTCCAATCGCGGATACCAGCAATCCCGCGACGGTTGCCACTCCCAACCAGATATTCCGCGTCTTTCTCATCCCTTTTCTCCTCGTTCCTTCTTCCTTCACTCGATCTTCCTAATGGGAGCCATCTCAGCTCATCAGCCAACCGCGCCGGGCAAAAATCGACCTTTGTTCACGGTCGCGCTATGGGTTTATCTCCGGCAAACACCGCGAGCCCTTTTTGCGCCGCCAGCTTGGCCTGCTCCGGCCCCCCTTCCACACTCAGCACGGACTGATACTCCATCTTCGCGACTTCCGGATTCCCCTCATCGTCGTAAATCCGGGCCAGATAGACGTGCGACCACGCCAGCACCATGGGATCTTGAGTCGCAGCATGTTCACCGGCGGTCAGGCGCCCGAATACCTGTTTGGCTCTCGCTGCATCGTGATCCAGGAGCGCCACCAAGCCAATTCCGTACCATGCCCGCGCTTGATCTGGATATTTCGTCAGAACTTTTTGAAACGATGCTTCCGCCGCACGCGGATTTTTCTCCGCGATCCGCCGCTCCCCCTCCGTCAGCGCCGTAATGACTTCTGCATCATTCGGCACCGTCGTCGGCGCCGCGTTCCTCCGGCGTGCCACCTCTTCACTCGCTGTTTCGTCCTCCGGCTTGGCGGTCTCGGCCGGCGCAAATTTCACCGCCGCCAGCCGCTTCGTTTCAGCTCCCATATCAACGGCTCTCACCAGATCCGGGAAAAAGAGCTTCATCGACGGTTCTGAGTTTTCGAATTTCGGAAGCGCCCCGAAGAGCGGTTTCACCAGAACGTACCCATCTTCGTCGTCCCGGCTCATCGCCGCTTCCCGCTCGCCAGGCGACATGCGCTTCAGTTTCAGCTCCACCGCGCGCACCGTGCATTCCGCAAAGTACGACGCATAGTCGTCCTTTAACTCCGGCGCAAGACGCGGGGCGGCGGCGGCCTTCTCAAATAACGGACGCTTTACTGCCGTCACGTGGGGATACATCATCGGCAGGGGGTCCAGCAGGAAGTGCAGAAACGCGTGACGTACCACATCCGCCGGAATCTCTTCTCCTCCGCTCAGCACCAGCGCATAGTGGTCCCCAAAATTTCTTACGTTGGTGATGCGCCCCACTAGCGGCTCAACGACGATCGCAAATGTCCGCGGCCCGGACGGCTCGAGGATTTCACGCAGATATCCCGACGCGACGAAAACAACCTGCGACACCGGACCGTGCAGCCGCTCGACTTCGCGGCTATAAATCGGCTGCACTTGGCGCCACAGTTGCCCGATCTTCTGTTCCTGATAATAGTTAGAAAGGATCTCGCTGAAACCCTCGAGCGCAACGATTTCCGGCGGCAACTCATCGCGCCTCAAGACCGGCTGAAACGCGGGCGCGGGCCCGGACACCAGGCCAAACCACAAATACCTTGAGAGCGTCGCTCCGGGATCCCGCAGTTCGTGTTGCCGGTAAAACTCGCGCACCGCTTCCACCGCGGGACCCTGTTGCTGCCGCAAGCGCTCCCGCATCTGCGCCCGGAACGCCGTCCAATTATCGGAGCTGACGTTCGATTCGAAACCCGCTGCCAGCAGCGCGCAAATCGTTGTAAACATCGCCTCGCTGCCGTCCACACTTACGGTAGTCTGCGGAGAGGACCTCGTGCGTGGCCGTGGTGCAGGCGTCTGCGCCGCTGGCGGCGTTTTTGTTTGCACCTGCGCTGGTACAGGAGCGGGCGCCCGGGACTGCCCACCCGCCGGCAACGCCATCACCGCGCACAATCCAATCAACAGCATCTGTCGTTGAAGTTTTTTCATGCCTTTTGCCGCAGTCCTCACTCGGGGCCAGTCGACTATTCTATCTCCGCCTGTCGCGGTCTCCGCGCGGAAGGGCATATCTGGGCGCGGTCTATGTCCTCATGCTACGGCATCTTGTCAATCTACAAGCCCCCAACGCACTCCGTCAAGGAATCCCGCTTCTTCTCCGCGAACCCTCCGCGGCCCCACCACCTCCACGCTATCCTCATTTCTTCAGTTCTTCGCCCTGCGAGTCGGCTACTCGGCCGGGACAACGCTTGCCCCTGGCCCGGGCATCTGCTAACAGTGGAGATGCTTCGTGGCCCTGCGCGGGATGGCCCGCTTCTATGATTCGACCTCTCATGGCAAAAATAAAATTGCTTCTCGGACTCTCCCTCGTCGCCGCTGCTTACCCACATTCTCTTCACGCTCAACTCGTTCGCGAGAACACGGCGCCGCCACAGCAGAAAGGCTTGCCCGAGCCGGACTTGCAGAATTCCTCTTCCCCGCAAACGCCCCCGGGAAAAAAGCGTCTTTCTCAAGAAGTCCAGTTGACCGGCGAAGAATCCTGGATCGACACCAGTATCGACATTCAAGCCGGCGAACGAGTCCTCATTACCGCCACAGGCAAGCTCCGTTACGCCGATGCGAAGGACGACAACGGCCCGGACGGCCTCCCGCGCGGCTTCAAAGACCTTCTCCGCGCTCTGCCGTTTAATGAAGCTGGGCGCGGCGCGCTCATCGGCCGCATCGGCGATAAAGAGACCGCTCAGCCTTTCGTCATCGGCGCACGCCGCGATGTTGTCGCCCCTGTGTCGGGCCGTCTTTCCGTCGGCATCAATCAGGCCGACAACGACACTGGTGACGGCAACTATACCGTGCGCATTGAAGTTTACTCGCCCGAGGGTGGCAACGCGCGCGTGGTTGCCAGGCAAGTCCGCTCACTTCCCGGCGTCGATAACAATCTGTTCTCGAAAATCCCGAGGCGCATCAGCGATAAGGAGGGCAATGCGGGCGACATGGTCAACTTTCTCATCCTCGGGTCCGAAGCCGCTATGCAGCGCGTCTTCACCAACGCCGGTTGGGTGAAAGTCGATGCTGACGTCAAGGACACGGTTCTCCACGGCATCATCGGCAGTCTTTCGAAAGAGTCTTACTTAACTATGCCCATGAGTCAGCTCTACCTCTTTGGCCGACCGCAAGATTACGGCTGGGCCCATGCCGAACCCATCAGTGTCGTCCGGTCGCGTAATCACCTGCGTGTCTGGAAAGCGGCGTTCCAGGTCAATGGAGAAACGCTGTGGGTCGGCGCTGCCACCCACGATATCGGATTCGAACGCGATCAGCGCAACAACGGCATTACCCACAAGATCGATCCCGATATTGATCTTGAGCGCGACTACGTTGAAAAAACTCTCGCCTCTACTGGCCTCGTCACCGAAATCTCTCACTTCCTTCCCGACAATCCCATGAAAGAAGCCAAGACCGCTACTGGCGGGACCTTCCATTCCAACGGCCAGGTCCTCATTCTCAAGCTCGATGAATCCGTCCCCAATCCGTGAATTGCGCTGCGACCCGCCAAACCATTCGGAGGCTCAACTGCTGTTCTTCCCGCTGTCGGGGGATTCCTTTGTCCCCTCTTGCCTCCGCTCCAAAAATGACTTTAATGTCTATGATGACTATTTGCTGCGTGAGGTCTCCCCATGCCTAAGAGCCAATGGACTGTAGCTGAAGCCAAAGCTAAATTCAGCGAGGTGCTCGACCGCGCCCGATCCCGCGGCCCGCAAACCATTACCCGTAACGGCCAACTCACAGCGGTTATCGTCTCGGCTGAAGAATGGGAGCGCAAGACCCGCCGTGTTGGAAACCTTGCGGAATTTTTTGCCGCCTCGCCTCTGCGCGATTCCAATCTGCAGCTTGAGCGAGTCCAGGACACTCCCCGCGAGCTGGACCTGTGAGTTTTTTGCTGGACACAACCGTTGTCTCGGAATGGGTGAAGCCTATGCCGGACCCAAACGTCATTCGCTGGTTGGCTGAAGTGGACGAAGATCGCGTCTATCTCTCGGTAATGACCCTGGCGGGACTGCGGTATGGCACCGAGCGGCTGCCCGCGGGCGCACGCAAATCACGTCTCGAAACGTGGCTCCGCGAAGAACTGCCTCTCCGCTTCGAGGGGCGCCTCCTCATGATTAAAGCCACGATCGCCGACACTTGAGGACGTGTCGTGAGCCGATGTTCCGCCGTCGGCAGACCCATCGGTGTGATGGATGCCTTCTTCGCGGCCACTGCTGAAGTCCATGCCCTGACTCTCGTTACGAGAAACGTCTCCGATTTCACGGCCTCCGGTATTTTCCTCTTCAATCCGTGGAGCTGAAAACGAATTCTTCCTCGATGACCAGCACAACGGCACGAAGCCCCAAATAGCCTTAGGCGTACGGCTTTTTATTTCGCCGCTTCCAATTCGAGCACAATCACGCGAGCCACTTCTTCCGGTTGCGGCTCCGGTAGTTTCAGCACCAGTCCTCCCTTGACGGCGCTGAACTCGACACTGCTCCCATCGCGCAGCAACCGCGCCGAACGAACCGGCCGCGGCATCGCCGGCAGCGCCAGCGCCGGACCATTCCAATCCAGGACGTGAACGTAAACCGTCGAGCCTCGTTGCGTCGTCACGCCCCATGGCCCCGCCGCCACGGGCCCTCCTCGCGTTCCATAAATCGAATCCCCATACTGCTTCATCCATCTCCCCACTTCCGTCAAGCGCTGCGCAAACTCGGGCTGGATTTCGCCGCTCGGCATCGGCCCCACATTCAAGAGAAAATTTGCATTCGATCCCGCCGCGCGCACAAGGTAGCGAATCAAATCCGCCGTGCTCTTGTAATGTTCGTCCGTCAGATTGAATCCCCAGGAGTTATTCATGGTTTCCGCAGTTTCGAGTGGCAGCGCACTGACCGATTGCTCGGGGTTGAAGCCTGTGGTGTGCTGGCCCGGCAAATCCTTCTCAAACATCTGGAAGTCTTCTCCGGGAAACGGATTCTTATGATGATTGCTGCCGACCATGGCCTGCGGCTGCAACTGATGAATCAACGCGTACGTTCGCGCAAGATGCCAATCCGCGTCCGGCTTGTCCCACATTCCGTCGAACCAGATGCCGCCGATCTCCCCATAGTTCGTCAACAGTTCACGTAACTGCCCGTCCATGAAATTCAGGTACGCATCCCAATTCCCGGAATCCGGACGGCCCGTGCGCTGTCCCGTGCGCCCGCGCGGAAAATAATCCGGTGAATGCCAATCCAGCTGCGAGTGATACAAGAACAGCTTGATGCCCTGCTTGTGGCATTCCGCGGCGAGCATCGCGATCACGTCTTTGCCGTACGGCGTTCGCGCCACGACATTCCAATCCGTCAAGTGCGAATCGAACATCGCGAATCCGTCATGATGCTTCGAGGTGATGGTGATGTATTTCATGCCGGCGGCCTTTGCCAGCGCCACCCACGCGGCGGGATCAAACTTGATCGGATTGAAAAACGCCGGCACCTTCGCGTAATCCGTTCTATTGATCGGCCGCGTCTCCATAATCCATTCCCCATCACCCAGCACGCTGTACACCCCCCAGTGAATGAACATGCCGAACTTGGCATCCTGGAACCATGTGCGCGCCTCCAGGTTCGCCGGTGTGGGCGTGTATTTCTCTTGCGCGGTTGCTACTGCTCCCGCCACAAGTGCAGTTGCGAGTAGCGCGGTTGCAATTACGATAGATCGCGCATGCGTAGCAATCTTCATGTCCATCTCCATTGGAAAACCGTAACTCGCCTCGGGATCAAACGGGTGGATTCTAGCGAATGCGTGCAGGAAGTCGAGCAAAATTGCAATCGAGATTGCCGCAACCAGTCCCTTTGAACCGGCCACCCTGGCATGGACTCACTTGGCGCGCCGTACTCTCCGATTTGGGGTATGATTCCTCCCCGGCCAGGATCTAACCCGGACCAACGAATCGTGCAGGAGGTGGCTCATGGTCATCGCCAAGCCCGTCAACGAAGAGGGTAGAATCGCCGCCTTGGAGAAGTACGCCATCCTCGATACCGACCCGGAACAATCCTTCGACGACCTCACCCTGCTGGCCTCGTTTGTTTGCAAAACGCCCATCGCGCTGATTTCTCTTGTCGACGAAGACCGCCAATGGTTCAAGTCGCGCGTGGGCATCGATGCTTCAGAGACATCACGCGACATCGCGTTTTGCTCCACCGCGATTTTGCAATCCGATGTCTTCGTGGTCCCCGATGCGCTCCTGGATGAGCGCTTTCGCGACAATCCACTTGTCTCTTCCCATCCGCACATCCGCTTCTACGCCGGCGCTCCTCTTATCAACGAAGACGGCTACGCCCTAGGCACGCTTTGCGTGGTCGACCGGACGCCGCGCGAATTGGCGACCGAGCAAAGGGAGGCCTTGAAAGCGCTAAGCCGCCTGGTTCTTGCTCAGCTTGAATTCCGTCGCAACTTGATTCTCTTGAAAGAAGCTCTCACCGACCGTACCAAGGAAGAGCACGAACGTCAGCGCGAACTGGTCCACGTCCAGGAAACCCTCATGCGCGTGATGGGGCTGCGCCAACTCCCTGCTTCCGCAAGACCACGGTGAGCCGCCCCGCGGCCTCTGCGTGGGTTCCTAGAATTACTCCCGGTGAAATTAGGGGAGAGAAGGATCGCCCGGGAGCTGCTGCAACTTAACACTACATTCCATGCTTGGCTTCACGCTGCATTTGAAAATAGAATGCAACGACCCCTCTTTTTATCTGCGTCTCGCCTTGCATCGTAGGAGTGCTATCCTCTCTCCTCGTGCTGCCATGAAAAAGAAGCATTTTGTGAAAACACTCGCGATTTGCGCATCGGTTCTGATTCCGTCCTTGATCTTCACCACTGCGGGGTTGATCGCCCGCGCGGCAAACACGCAGGCACAAAGCAATGAGCCCGGCCAGGAGCATCAAGACTGGCCGGCATACGGCGGCGCTCCGGAGAACAATCACTATTCCAAGCTAGCGCAAATCAATCGCGGCAACGTAAAGCGCCTCGCCGTGGCATGGAGTTTTGATACGCAGGAGGAAGGCGGTCTGCAAACGAGCCCCATCATCGTCGAGGGCGTGCTCTACGGAATCACTCCCACACAAAAGGTTTTCGCCTTGGATGCCGCGACAGGCAAGCTCTTGTGGAAGTTCGACTCTGGAATTCGTGGAACGCAACCGGATCGCGGGCTCGCTTACTGGGCTAATCGCAAAGACAAGCGCATTCTGGTCGGAGTGATGAATTTCGTCTTCGCCCTGGATGCCGCCACCGGCAAACTGATTCCATCCTTTGGAAACGGCGGCCGAATCGATCTCCGCGAAAACCTGGGCCGCGAACCTGCCAGCTCTCAGTCTGTAGATCTGACCAGCCCAGGCATCGTTTACAAGGACCTCATAATATTCGGCGGCCGCAACCCCGAGACTCTTCCTGCGCCTCCCGGCGACATTCGCGCCTACGACGTTCGCACCGGTAAGCTGCGCTGGTCGTTCCACACCATCCCGCATCCCGGTGAATTTGGCTATGACAGTTGGCCGAAGGAGGCGTGGAAGACCAGCGGCGCCGCGAACAATTGGGCCGGGATGGCGCTCGATTCCCGGCGCGGCATTGTCTATGTCCCAACAGGTTCTGCGGCATTTGATTTCTACGGCGCCGATCGCATCGGCGACGATCTCTTCGCTAATTGTCTGATTGCCTTGAACGCACGGACGGGCAAGAGAATCTGGCATTTTCAGGGAGTCCGCCACGATCTCTGGGACCGCGATTTCCCTTCAGCGCCCGCGCTCCTCACTGTGAAGCGCGATGGAAAGCAGATTGATGCGGTAGCGCAAACAACAAAACAAGGTTTCGTCTATCTCTTCGACCGCACCAACGGAAAACCCCTTTTCCCCATCGAGTCCCGAAAGTATCCTCCGAGCACTGTGCCCGGCGAAGTTGCTGCTTCCGAACAGCCGCTTCCTGCCCGCCCCGCGCCCTTTGCGCGCCAGCTTCTCACCGAGGATCTTCTGACTTTGCGTACGCCGGAAGCGCATCAGTGGGCGCTGGAAAAATTCAAACAATTCCGCAGTGAAGGCCAGTTCGTTCCTTTCAGCGCTGGAAAAGATACGGTGATTTTTCCGGGCTTCGACGGTGGCGCCGAGTGGGGCGGCCCCGCCGTGGATGCAGAGACCGGAATCATCTATATCAATTCGAATGAGATGGTATGGACCGGCGCTCTCGCCGCGAACACCGGCGAAAATAGCCCGCGCGCCATCTACATGAGCCAGTGCAGCGTCTGCCACGGAGAAAACAGGACGGGCTCGCCTCCTGCCATGCCTTCCTTGATAGGAGTGGGCGAGCGGCTGACTCCTGCGCAGATGGCCGCGACCATCAAGAACGGAAAAGGACGGATGCCGGGCTTGCCAAATCTGACCGAGGATCAAATCTCCGCGCTGGCCAGCTTTTTGTTGAGCGGCGAGAGCAAAGAGCTCGCTAGCTCCGCACCGCCTCCTGCGTCCATGCCCTATCGCTTCACCGGTTACCACAAGTTTCTCGACCCGGAAGGATATCCCGCAGTCGCTCCCCCGTGGGGCACTCTGAACGCCATCAATCTGAACACCGGCGAATATGTCTGGAAGATTCCGCTGGGTGAATACCCGGAACTCGCGTCGAAGGGACAAAAAGACACGGGTACCGAAAATTACGGCGGCCCGATCGTTACCGCAGGTGGGCTCCTTTTCATCGGGGCAACCAATTTCGACAAAAAATTCCACGCCTTCGATAAATCCACGGGTGAGCTGCTTTGGGAAGCGACCCTCCCCTTCTCCGGCAACGCCACTCCCGCCACCTATGAAGTGAACGGCCGCCAATTCGTCGTTATCGCTGCAGGCGGCGGCAAAGATCCCAAGTCGCCTTCGGGCGGCGTCTACGTCGCCTTTGCTCTGCCCCAGGAATCACCGAACACAACTTCCAGCCAAGGGCCGGAGCATTAGTCTTTGACTCCTCGAAAAGTGGCCTACTTGTTTTTCAGCAGCGCACTGAGCAGATTGGCGAGCTGTGACTCCTGCCGCAGAACTGTCTCCTGATCTGCCGCAGCAGTGTCCCTTTCGGTCAGCCGCGCGAGCTGTGCCGCCACATTGCGCGCAGCCACGTCGTTTGGCACATACGCTCGATCGGCGGGTGTGATCGCCTCCCAGCCCGATTCTGTGCGGTGCAGCTCCCAGCGAACTTTTTCGCGTCGCCGTTTATAGTCCGTTTGGCCGCCAGCAATAGTTGCTCGAGAATCAATCTGCAGATGCGCCCATCCGTGGTCCCGTTTGATTTCCAAGCGCTCCACGTGAAATCGCTCGAAGATGACCACCGGCAGCGCCAGTTTTGAGAGGTCATCCGCGCGCAAGACGTTTCCCGAGGCGTTGCTCAATTCGGAAATGCCTTCAGCAACCTGGCTGCTCGTTGGCGGCTTGTTTCCCGCCGCGATGATTATGCTCTGCGGAACCTCAAACGTAGTGGGTGCAACGGCCGATGCTGGCAGTGGCGGCGCACCATACGCGCCCTTTGGTGGCCGATTGGAAGCGGAAACCGCGACAGGAGTTCGCGCTTCGATCACCGGCGCAGTTTCGCGCGGCTTCTTGGACTTTGCAGCCCGTGCGGACGCCGGGGCCTTAACTGCAGTCAGAATCTCCGCGTTTTCAACTTTGTACCGATAGAAGCGTGGTCTTCCGCGGGACCTCCAGTAAGACCCTTCGTAGTTCTGCGCCTCCAGGCCGGTACTCACCAAGCTGTAAAAACTATGATGTAGCGGATCCACGACAATGCCGGCATGGCCCGGCCACACAATCAAATCTCCCGGCTGCGAGTACTTCACCCGCTCAAAATTTTCGTTCCCTGCGTAGAGTTCGAACGAGCTCGCATACGGGTACTCAAAACCCGCGCTGAGATACGTCTGATGAACAAGGTGAGAACAGTCCTGCGCACCGCGCGCCGGCCGGTCCTGATCCCGCGCGGCATCCACGATGGCCCGCCCCTCTTTCGCGGTCAACAATCGGGAATTCGACCCCGAATCCTGTGATGCAGACGTACCCTGTGCTTGTGCAACGGAGCTTGCATCCAAGCAAGCGCCTGCCAGGCATGCCGTGAGCGCAAGACTGCGCGCCGCTCTCCAATTGAACTCCGTCTGCGATTTGGCCATCGCCCCTTCGTCCTGAAAGTTGCACGGGGATAGTTTCCCCTCCTCTTAGGATCGGTTTGGGACTGGGAGGTGGCAATGGAACTTGCTCTGAGCGTAATGGTCCATATGGCCAGTCGAAGGCAGATGGCTTTTTCTGGCTGAATTCCAGAAGAGGTCTTGAGACTCCAAGGTTCTTTTTAGTTCACCGTAACTTGGACCGTTGTGGAGTGGCTGACGGTGCCCGAAGTTCCCGTGATCGTGAGCGTGTAAGTTCCAGCAGGAGTGCCCGGAGGCGCTACGGTGAGTGAGGCCGTTTTGGTCGTGCCCGCATAGGACGCGGAGATGATGACCGGAGTGGACGTGGTAACGGCGGTAGTGTTCACCGTGAACGTCGCGCTGCTGGCTCCCGCAGCGACAGTCACAGTGGCCGGGACTGTTGCCGTGGACGTGCTGCCGCTGGAGAGGGAGATGACCGCGCCGCCAGTGGGAGCTGGCCCGCTCAGCGTCACCGTGCCGGTTGAAGGAGATCCGCCAGTCACGCTCGTGGGATTCAGCGTTAGAGAGGAGAGAGTAAGGGCCGGCGGCAGCACGGTGAGGGAGGCTGTTTTGGTCGCCCCAGCGTAAGTCGCGGAGATCGTGACCGATGTAGAGACGGTCACGGCGCTGGTGCTCACCGTGAATGTCGCGCTGGTGGCTCCCGCCGTAACGGTTACGCTGGAAGGTACGCTAGCCGCCCCGTTGTTGCTGGAAAGCATTACCTGCGCGCCGCCAGTGAGTGCCGGCCCGGTCAGTGTCACCGTGCCAGTGGACGATTGCATGCCGCCAGTCACACTCGTGGGGTTCAGTATCAGCGAAGAGAGCGCTGGAAGGGCTTGAGGTACGACGCTGAGTGAGGCCATTTTTGTCACGCCAGCGTACATCGCGGAGATCGTGACCGGAGTAGAGCTGGTCACGGCGCTAGTGCCCACCGTGAATGTCGCGCTGCTGGCTCCCGCGGCGACAGTCACGCTGGCCGGGACCGTCGCGACCGCGGTGTTGCCGCTCATGAGGGAGATGATCGCGCCGCCACTGAGAGCTGGCCCGCTCAGCGTCACCGTGCCAGTGGAAGATTGCGCGCCGCCAGTCACGCTCGTGGGATTCAGCGTCAGCAAGGAGAGGGTTGGAGGGGCTTGAGGCTGCACGGTGAGTGAGGCTGTTTTGGTCGTGCCAGCGTAGGACGCAGAGATCGTGACCGCAGTGGAGCTGGTCACACTGATGGTGCTCACCGTGAACGTCGCGCTGCTGGCTCCCGCAGCGACAGTCACGCTCGCCGGGACTGTAGCGGCTGCGGTGTTGCCGCTCATAACGGAGACGGACGCCCCGCCGCTCGGAGCTGGCCCACTCAGCGTCACCGTGCCGGTTGAAGGAGATCCGCCAGTCA
>Ga0209527_1000042_pt1 | contig 23029 bp, 25 predicted proteins | sample JacPinW_OM2H0_M2_FD_187968 | JGI IMG/M metagenome (GOLD analysis project Ga0209527, IMG submission 187968) | Forest soil microbial communities from Algoma, Ontario, Canada - Jack Pine, Ontario site 1_JW_OM2H0_M2 (SPAdes) (version 2) | ecosystem: Environmental > Terrestrial > Soil > Boreal... | reverse complement strand
CCAGTTCGATGGTCGGCGCGTCAAACTTGGATTCCGGGCCGGCGTCCGGGCCCTTCTTGATCTTGCTCGACGACGCCTGGGCGGGCCGGAAGTCGGCGACGGCAGCGGCCATCACGAGCACATGCGCGTCGGGCGCGCGCTTGGCGACCGCATCGCCCAGCTGCTGCGCCGAGCTGACGTGCACCACGTGTACGCCGGCCGGGTCGGCCAGCCCGGTGGTGTGGGCGGCAACCAGCGTCACGTCGGCGCCGCGCTGGGCGGCGACGCGGGCCACCGCGTAGCCCTGTTTACCGGAGCTTCGGTTGCCGATGAACCGCACGGGGTCGATCGGCTCGCGGGTGCCGCCGGCGGTCACCAGCACCTTGCAACCGGCAAGGTCGTACGGCATCGCGTCGCCGCGGGCCAGCAGCAGCTCGGCGAAGGTGGTGATCTCCTCGGGTTCGGGCAGCCGGCCCGCGCCGGTGTCGGATCCGGTCAGCCGTCCCGACGCGGGTTCGAGCACCACGGCGCCGCGTCGCCGCAGCGTCGCGACGTTCTCGACGGTGGCGGGGTGCAGCCACATCTCGGTGTGCATCGCGGGGGCGAACAGCACCGGACAGCGGGCGGTCAACAGCGCGGCGGTCAACAGGTCGTCGGCGCGGCCGTGGGCGGCACGCGCCAGCACGTCGGCGGTGGCCGGCGCCACCACAACGAGGTCGGCCTGCTTGCCGATCTGCACATGCGGGACCTCGGGCACGTCCTCGAAGACGCCGGTGTGCACCGGTTCACCCGAGAGCGCCTCGAACGTGGCGGCGCCGACGAAGCGCAGCGCGGACTCGGTGGGGATCACCCGGACGCTGTGCCCGGCCTCGACGAGCTGCCGGACGACCGAACAGGCCTTGTAGGCGGCGATGCCACCGGAAACGCCGACGATGATCCGGTTACGGTCCGTCATCTCTGCTCTTCGCCCGAGAGGCTCATCGCCCATCTCTGCTCTTCGCCCGACCCCTACTCGCCCTCGGTGTGTTCGAGCAGGTCGGCGTGGATCTCGCGGAGTGCGATCGACAGCGGCTTCTCCTGCAGGCCGGGCTCGACCAGCGGCCCGACGTACTCGAGGATGCCCTCGCCGAGTTGGTTGTAGTAATCGTTGATCTGGCGCGCACGCTTGGCGGCATAGATGACCAGGGCGTACTTGCTCGACACCCGCGCCAGCAACTCGTCGATGGGCGGATTGGTGATGCCCAGCGGCGTGTCGTAGGGGCTGATGTCGGATCCCTGGTCAGGCACCGCGGCCAGCGTCGAGTCGTGTGAATTGCTCACGAAAGACTGTCTCCTGAGAGTCAAGAAGTGGGTTTTGCGGGTCGATCACGCCGTGTCCGGCGCGGTTTCCCCAAGTAAGGCTATCAATTCTTCGCACGCCGACTCCAATTCGCTGTTCACGACGACCGCGTCGAAGTCGGCCTGAGCCGCCAATTCCTCGCGGGCGGTGGCCAGCCGCCGCTGCATCACATCCGCGCTCTCGGTGCCTCGGCGGGTCAACCGTGCCTCCAGCACCGCCCAACTCGGCGGCGCGAGGAACACGGTGAACGCCTCGGGCATCACCCGCTTGATGGCCCGGGCGCCGGCGAGGTCGACCTCGATCAGCACGGGACGGCCGCTGCGTGCGGCATCGCGGACCGGCTGGGCCGGTGTTCCCGAGCGGTGCAAACCGCCGTGGATGTCAGCCCACTCCAACAGCGCGCCCTCGTCGATCAGGCGCTGGAACGCCTGCGGGAGCACGAAGTGGTAGTCGACACCGTCCACCTCGCCAGGACGTGGTGCCCGCGTCGTCGCCGAGACACTGAAGTACAGGTCAGGGACGCGGTCGCGCAGGCAGCGGACGACCGTAGACTTCCCGACGGCCGAGGGACCGGACAACACCAGAACCTGCGCGCCCGATCCCCCGGCGTCCGTCAGGAGCTGAACTTTTCCAGCAGGGCCTTGCGCTGGCGGTCGCCCAGGCCGCGCAGGCGGCGTGTGGGGGCGATCTCCAACTCAGTCATGATTTCCTGCGCCTTGACCTTGCCGACCTTCGGCAACGCCTCGAGCAGCGCGGAAACCTTCATCTTGCCGATTATCTCGTTCGTCTCGGCATCCTTGAGCACCTGCGTGAGGTTGGTGCCGCCTCGCTTGAGCCGATCCTTGAGCTCAGCCCGCGCCCGGCGAGCGGCAGCAGCCTTCTCCAAGGCAGCAGCACGCTGCTCGTCAGTCAACTGGGGAAGGGCCACGATTCCTCCGTCTCATCCACCATCGATCATTTCCACTCGGCTGGAGTAAATCCAGCCAGCGACGACGACCGTACCCACGCCGTCAGACGATTGCGAACCCCACCCCCTGGTTACGGGCCCAAAATGCCTGCGTGTCGCGCCGTCACGCGGGGCCTCCCGATCCGCCGGATACTCGCATTCCGACGGTGCCAACCACCGATTGGGCAGACGGAAGTCCCAGCGTGAGAACGGTTTTCACGCGACCGAGCGCCGCCGCGCAGCCCCGCGACCGACCGGCGAAGCGGGGCAGATCGCCCGCAAAATGAAAAACCGCAGGCAATTGATAGTTTTTTGACGCGCCTCGGCGTGTCGTCCGACACGTGGGGCGGGTCGCCGACGGCCTCTATCCATCTACTACGTACCGTAGTACACTGGATTTCATGGCGATGCGGCGGCTCTTTCAAGGCTTCCTCGTCATGTTCGGGGTCATCGCGATCGGGATTTCGCTCGCGCATCTCGCTGTCGGGCCGGAGGCGATCATCGGCGGAAGCACGGTCAATCCCACCTCCGACGGGGAGGACCGGTTCTACGCCGGATTGTTCGGTTGCTACGGCGTTGCGCTGCTGTGGTGCGCCCGCGATGTCGAGCGCAAACAGGTGTATGTCAACGTCCTGGCCGCGGTGTTACTCGTCGGTGGCATCGGACGGCTGGTCGCGCTGATCGCCGTGGGTCCGCCGACCCCGTTTTTCGTCGCGATGCTGGTCCTCGAGCTAGTCCTGCCCCCGTTGATGGTGCTGGCCGCGAGACGCGTCGCTCAGCCCGCCGCCGCCGCCGACTATTTCCCCAGGTAGGCGACCGCGTCGCGCATCCGTTCCGCGGCCGCCCGGAGCGCGGCGACGTCCGGGCCGGCCCCCAGCACCTCGCGCGACACCGCGGGCAACAGCTGCCCGGGCCGCGCACCCCCGAGCCCTGCCAGGCCCCCGGGCCGGCCGCCCTGTGCCCCGATCCCCGGCACCAGCACCGGGCCGCCCAGCGACCTGAGATCCGGCACGTACCGTGCCGTCGCCCCGACGACGACACCGACTGAGCCGGGTTCGGGGAGTGCGTTCCGGTTGACCGCGGCCGCCTCGTCGACGATCGACTGCGCCACCGTGCGTCCGTCCGCCCCTGCCTGTTGCACTGCCTGTTGCACGTCGGCACCCTCGGGGTTGGACGTTGCGGCCAGCACGAAGACCCCGCGGTGATGGGCAGCGGCGGCGTCCAGCAGTGGGCACAGCGACCCGAAGCCAAGGTACGGAGACGCGGTGACGGCGTCGGCCGCCAGCGGGGAGTCGCCCGCCCACGCGGCGGCGTACGCGGCCATCGTCGAACCGATGTCTCCGCGTTTGGCGTCGGCGAGCACGAGCACGCCGGCCTCGCGCAGCGCGGCGATCGTGCGCTCCAGCACCGCGTATCCGGCCGATCCGTACGCCTCGAAGAACGCCACCTGCGGCTTGACCACCGCGAAGCCGGTGAATGCTTCGACACAGGCGTCCGCGAACCTGGCGAGTCCGTACGGGTCCCCGGGCAGGCCCCACGACCGCAGCAGCTCGGGGTGCGGGTCGATGCCCAGACACAGTGGGCCGCAGCGACTTACAGCGTCGCTCAGCCTGGCGCCGAACCCGCGCACCGCTAATGTCCGCCGTTGCTCAGCGTGCTGTGCAGCTCCTGCAGCGACATCACTCCGATGTCACCGCGGATTCCGGCCTCGATGCCTTGCACCGCCGCCGACGCGCCCTGCACCGTCGTCACACAGGGAATGTTCATCGCAACCGCCGCGGACCGGATCTCGTAGCCGTCGATGCGGGGTCCCGAGTTGCCGTACGGCGTGTTGATCACCATCTGGACCTCGCCCGCCTTGATGGCGTCCACCGCCGAAAGTGCGGGTCGATCGGGGCTCGGCTCTTCGAAATGCTTACGAACCTCATCGCACGGAATTCCGTTGCGCCGTAACATCTCCGCCGTGCCCGCGGTGGCCAGCACCCGGAAGCCAAGGTCGGCAAGCCGCTTGACGGGGAACACCAGCGATCGCTTGTCCCGGTTGGCCACCGACACAAACACGGTGCCCTCAGCAGGCAGTGAGCCGTATGCGGCCGTCTGACTCTTGGCGAACGCGCTGCCGAAGTCGCGGTCGATGCCCATCACCTCGCCTGTCGACTTCATCTCCGGGCCGAGTAGCGAGTCGATGCCGGAGCCGTCGGCGCGGCGGAACCGGTGGAACGGCAGCACCGCTTCCTTAACGGCGATCGGAGCGTTCGGGGGCGCGTCCGCGCCGTCGCCTGTACCGACCAGCATCCGTTCGTCCCGCAGCTGGGAGATGCTCGCGCCCAGCATGATCCGCGCACAAGCCTTCGCAAGCGGCACGGCGGTGGCCTTGGACACGAACGGCACGGTGCGGCTGGCCCGCGGGTTGGCCTCCAGCACGTAGAGGACGTCGTCCTTGAGCGCGTACTGCACGTTGAGCAGTCCGACGACCCCGATCCCGTGTGCGATCGCCTCGGTCGCGCGGCGGACCTTCTCGATGTCACTGCGCCCCAACGTCACCGGCGGCAGCGCGCACGCCGAGTCACCGGAGTGGATGCCGGCCTCCTCGATGTGCTCCATGATCCCGCCGATGTATACCTCGGTGCCGTCGCATAGCGCGTCGACGTCGATCTCGATGGCGTCCTCGAGGAATCGATCCACCAGCACCGGGTGTTCGGGCGACAGCTCAGTGGCGCGGGTGATGTAGCCGTGCAGGGTCTGCTCGTCGTAGACGATCTCCATGCCGCGTCCGCCGAGCACATACGACGGCCGCACCAGCACGGGATATCCGATCTCGGCGGCGATCTTGCGGGCGTGCTCGAACGTTGTCGCGGTGCCGAACGGCGGTGCGGGCAAGCCGGCGTCACTGAGCACCTCGCCGAACGCGCCGCGGTCCTCAGCCAGGTTGATCGCTTTCGGGCTGGTGCCGACGATCGGCACGCCCGCATCCGCGAGTCGCTGAGCGAGGCCGAGCGGGGTCTGCCCACCCAACTGCACGATCACGCCGGCCACACCGGGACCGCCCGCACCCGAATGGGATTCGGCGTAGTACACCTCGAGCACGTCCTCGAACGTCAAGGGCTCGAAGTACAGCCGGTCGGCGGTGTCGTAGTCAGTTGAGACCGTCTCGGGGTTGCAGTTGATCATCACCGTCTCGAACCCCGCGTCGGACAGCGTCGTCGCCGCATGCACGCAGCTGTAGTCGAACTCGATGCCCTGCCCGATCCGGTTGGGGCCCGACCCGAGGATGAGCACCTTGGGCCGATCGATTTGCGGTGCGACCTCGGTTTCGGCGGCGGGGTCCAGTTCGTAGCTGCTGTAGTGGTACGGCGTCTTGGCCTCGAACTCTGCGGCGCAGGTGTCAACGGTCTTGAACACCGGATGGATGCCGAGACGGTGCCGCAGCACGCGCACGCCGACCTCCCCCGCCAATTCGGGCCGTAGCGCGGCGATCTGGCGATCCGACAGGCCACTGTGCTTTGCGCGCCGCAGCAGGTCGGCGTCGAGAACCGGCGCATCGATCAGCTCGGCGCGCAGCGCGACCACCCCGGCGATCTGCTCGACGAACCACGGATCGACGGCGGAGACCTCCGACACCTGCTCCACCGACGCGCCCAGCCGCAGCGCCAGCTCGATGTCGTAGAGCCGGCCCTCACCCGGGGTCCTCAGCCGGTCGAGCGCATCGTTGGCGTCACCCTCGGGGTCCGGCGCCGTCCAGAAGCCCGCCCGCGTCGTCTCGAGCGAGCGCATCACCTTGCCGAGCGCTTCGATGAAGTTCCGGCCCAACGACATTGCCTCACCCACCGACTTCATCGTGGTGGTCAGCGTCGGATCGGCGCCGGGAAACTTCTCGAATGCAAAACGCGGTGCCTTGACCACCACATAGTCCAACGTCGGCTCGAAGCAAGCCGGCGTTTCCTTGGTGATGTCGTTGAGGATCTCGTCGAGCGTGTAGCCGATCGCGAGCTTGGCCGCGATCTTCGCGATCGGAAAGCCTGTGGCCTTGGACGCCAGCGCGCTCGACCGCGACACCCGCGGATTCATTTCGATGACGATCAGCCTGCCGTCTTCGGGGTTGACCGCGAACTGGATATTGCAGCCGCCGGTGTCGACGCCGACCTCTCGCAGGATCGCGATGCCCAGGTCGCGCATCCGCTGGTATTCGCGGTCGGTCAGAGTCATCGCGGGCGCGACGGTCACGGAGTCTCCGGTGTGCACGCCCATCGGGTCGACGTTCTCGATCGAGCAAACGACGACCACATTGTCGTGGCCATCGCGCATCAGCTCGAGCTCGAATTCCTTCCAGCCGTAAATCGATTCCTCGATCAACACGTTGGCCGAAGGTGAAGCGGCCAGCCCGTCGCCGGCCATCCGCCGCACCTCGTCGATGCTGTGCGCCATGCCGGAGCCCAACCCGCCCATGGTGAAAGACGGGCGAACGACGACCGGCAGCCCGAGCTCGTCGACCGTCTCCGTCACTTCCCCCATCGTGAAACACACACGGGAGCGCGCGGATTCACCACCGACCTTGGCGACGATGTCCTTGAACCGCTGGCGGTCCTCACCGCGCTGGATCGCGTCGAAATCGGCGCCGATCAGCTCGACCCCGTACTTCTCGAGCACCCCGTTCTCGTACAGCGCGACCGCGGTGTTCAGCGCGGTTTGCCCGCCCAGGGTCGCCAGCAGCGCGTCGATCTTGTTGCCGCGCTGCACTTGCTGCGCGATCACCCGCTCGACGAAAGCCGGCGTGATGGGTTCGACGTACGTGTGATCGGCGAACTCGGGGTCCGTCATGATCGTCGCTGGGTTCGAGTTGACCAGGCTGACCTGCAGGCCCTCGGCCCGTAGCACCCGGCACGCTTGGGTGCCGGAGTAGTCGAACTCGCAGGCCTGCCCGATGACGATCGGCCCGGAACCGATCACCAGGATGTGGTTGAGGTCAGTACGCCGCGGCATCTACCCACCCCGCCCCGACATCAGGTCGACGAACTGATCGAACAGATACTCCGCGTCGTGCGGTCCGGCCGCCGCCTCCGGGTGGTACTGCACCGAGAAGGCGCGGCCGTCAACAAGTCTGATGCCCTCGACCACGCCGTCGTTGGCGCAGGTATGGCTGATCTCGGCTGTTCCGAACGCGGTGTCGAAGCGCTCCCCCGCCTCACCCTCCAGCGCGAACCCGTGGTTCTGCGCGGTCACCGCAACTCGGCCCGTGGAGTGGTCGATCACCGGCACGTTGATGCCGCGGTGCCCGAACGTCATCTTGTAGGTGGACCGGCCGAGTGCCCGGCCGAGAATCTGGTTGCCGAAACAGATGCCGAACAGTGGAATCCCGGCGCCGATCACCTCTCGGGTCACGGCGACGACGTGGTCGGCGGTCGCCGGATCGCCGGGCCCGTTGGACAGGAACACACCGTCCGGTCGCAGGTCGGCGATCTGCTCGAACGTCACCGACGACGGCAGCACGTGGCTGCGAATGGCGCGGCGCGCGAAATTGCGCGGCGTGTTGGTCTTGATACCCAGATCCAGCGCAGCAACAGTAAATCGCTGCGGCACATCGGGTTCCACGATGTATCCGCTGCCGGTGCTGACCTCGCCTGCAAGGTCAGCACCCAGCATCGGCGGCTGATCGCACACCCGCTGAAGCAATGTGTCCGTGTCGGCGACCGCATCGCCGGAGAAGATGCCGGCCTTCATCGAGCCGCGGGTGCGCAGATGTCGGACCGCCGCGCGGGTGTCGATGCCGGCAATGCCGACGATGCCCTGCCGAACCAGCTCGTCGTCCAGCGTGCCGGTGGCCCGCCAGTTCGACGCGCGCGGCGACGGATCGCGCACCGCGTAGCCGGCCACCCAGATCTTGTCCCCGCGACTCTCGGCGTCCTCGTGGTTCCAGCCGGTGTTGCCGATCTGAGGCGCGGTCGCGACGACGATCTGGCGGTGATAGCTCGGATCCGTCAGCGTCTCCTGGTATCCCGACATCCCGGTGGAGAACACCGCCTCGCCCACCGTCTCGCCGACCGCGCCGAACGCCGCGCCCGTGAACACCCGACCGTCCTCCAGCACCAGCAGTGCCTTCTGCTCTTCGCGGCGAGCGCTCATCGCTGCCTCACTCACTGCGCCGCCTCTTTCAACCAGTCTGCGTATTTTCGCCGGTCGTCACCACGGAAGCCGGTGTCGATCTCCGTCCCCGACGGCAGGCGCCACCGGATCGCCAGGATCCCATCAAAAGTCAGCGCCTTACCGGCGATGCCTCTCTCCGTGCGGATCGCGGTGATCGACGGCTCGGGGATCCAGAGCGGGGTGGCGCCACTGCGTTCCATCAGAATGCCCCGGGTGTGGCGGGTCAGCACAGCCTTCGCGGGGTAACCCAGGTCGCCGACCGCGATCGTGTCCTGCCAGCTCGGCGCGATCGTGCTGCCGACGTACAGGCCGTTGGCCGGCTCTATCATGACGGGCCCGGGATCGTCGGGCACCTCCGGCAGCTCACCGATCAGCGCCGCCTGCCGTTCACCGCGTCGGAGCCGGCCGCGGATCATCGCGCGGATCATCAAGAACGACAACAGCGCCAGCACGGCCGCCATCGCCAGCGATGCGATCAGCGTCTGGGTGTTCATGCCGGGCACTTCCCGTCGCGCGCGGTCACCTTGCCGCGCAGCAGGGTCGCAGTGACGGTGGCGGGCAAGGTCATCGTCTCGTACGGCGTGTTGTCCGCCCGGCTGGCCAGGTCAACGCCGCGGACCGTCCACGTGGCGTCGGGATCGACGACCGTGAGGTTCGCGGGCTCCCCGATCTCGAGCGGACGGCCGTGATCCGGGAGCCCGGCGATGCGCGCCGGGTTCTCGCTCATCACGCGCGCCACGTCCCGCCAGCCGAACAGTCCCGGCTGCACCATCGACGCCACCACCACCGACAGCGCGGTCTGCAGACCGAGCATTCCCGGCCGGGCGTTGGCGAACTCGCACACCTTCTCGTGCTCGGCGTGCGGCGCGTGGTCTGTGGCCACACAGTCGATGACGCCCTCGACCAGCGCCTGCCGCAACGCGTCGGCGTCGGTGGACTCGCGCAGCGGCGGGTTGACCCGGTTGCGGCCGTCGTAGGAAAACAGCCGTGTGTCGTCCAGCGCAAGGTGATGCGGCGTCACCTCGGCGGTGATTGAAATGCCCTGTGACTTCGCCCATCTCAGAATCTCAACCGTTCCGGCCGTGGTTGCGTGGCAGATGTGTACGCGCGCTCTTGCATCGCGGGCCAGCAGCGCGTCGCGGGCGACGATCGACTCCTCGGCGGCCCGCGGCCAGCCGGACAAGCCGAGCCGCGCGGCGTTGGGGCCCTCGTGCGCAACGGCGCCGACGGTCAATCGCGGCTCCTCGGCATGCTGCGCGATGAGCACGCCCAGGCCGGTCGCATACTCCAGCGCGCGGCGCATCACCAGCGGGTCGTGCACGCAGACGCCGTCGTCGGAGAAGATGCGGACCTGACCGGCCCCGGCGTTCATCAGCCCCATCTCGGTGAGCTGGGCGCCGGCGAGCCCGACCGTCACGGCGCCGACCGGGTGCACGTCGACTAGCCCGACCTGCTGGCCGCGGTGCCACACGTGGTCGGTGACCACCGGGCTGTCGGCGACCGGGTTGGTGTTGGCCATCGCGAAGACCGCCGTGTAGCCGCCCAATGCCGCTGCAGCCGAACCGGTTTCGATGTCTTCCGCGTACTCGCGGCCGGGCTCGCGCAGATGGGTGTGCAGGTCCACCAGGCCCGGCAGCAGCACCTGTCCGGTCGCGTCGATGACGTCGGCGTCCTCCGGGATGTCCAGGCGCGGCCCGACATCCGTGATCTGCCCGTCGTCGACGAGCACGTCGACCCTGTCGGCGTCCCCGTACGGCCGCACGCCGCGAATCAGCACGCTCATGCGGTCACCGCCTGGTCGGACCCCACGAGCAGGTGGAACAGCACCGCCATCCGCACGTGCACCCCGTTGGAGACCTGTTGCAGCACGGCAGATTGCGAGGAGTCGGCCACCGCGAAGGAGATCTCCATGCCGCGGACCATCGGACCGGGGTGCAGCACCACCGCATGGCCGGGCAGCAGAGCCTGTCGCCGCTCGGACAGCCCGTAGAGCACCGAGTACTCCCGTGCGGACGGGAAGAAACCGCCGGTCATACGCTCGGCCTGAACCCTCAGCATCAGCACCGCATCCGCCACGGGCAGTTCGGCGTCGAGGTCATGCGAGATCGTCACCGGCCAGCCGGTGACGCCGACCGGTAGCAGCGTGGGCGGGGCGACAAGCACTACCTCCGCACCCAGCGTGTGCAGCAGCAGCACATTGGACCGCGCGACCCTGCTGTGCAGGACATCGCCGACGATCACGACCCGCTTGCCTTCGATGCCACCGAGTCGCTGCCGGATCGTCAGCGCGTCCAGCAGCGCTTGCGTCGGGTGTTCATGGGTACCGTCGCCGGCGTTGATCACCGACGGACCGCCGTCCTCGGTCGCGGTCCACTCCGCGAGCTGCTGTGCCGCCCCGGAAGCCGGGTGCCGGATGATCAACGCATCGGCTCCCGCGGCTCGCAGCGTCAGCGCGGTGTCGCGCAGCGATTCGCCCTTGCCCACAGAGGATCCGGTCGCGCTGACGTTGATCACGTCGGCGCTCATCCACTTGCCGGCTACCTCGAACGACACCCGGGTGCGAGTGGAGTTCTCGTAGAACATCGTGATGATGGTTCGCCCGCGCAGCGTCGGCAGCTTCTTGACTTCGCGGCCCAGCAGCGCCTGAGCGAACCGGTCGGCGTCATCGAGGATCGCGGTGGCGTCGTCGCGGCTCAGGTCGGCCACCGAGAGCAGGTGGCGCGCCGGCCCAGTCTTCTGCTCTTCGCGCAAGCGGCTCATCGCAGTCTTCTGCTCTTCGCGCAAGCGGCTCATCGCACTGCATCCCTCGTGATCACGACGCCGTCGCGGCCGTCATCCTCACTCAACAGCACATGCACGCTCTCAGCGCGGGAAGTCGGGACGTTCTTGCCGACATAGTCGGCGCGAAGCGGGAGCTCGCGATGGCCGCGATCGACGAGCACCGCCAGCTCCACAGAACGCGGTCGGCCGAGGTCGCGCAACGCGTCGAGCGCGGATCGCACCGACCGGCCGGAGTACAGCACGTCGTCGACCAAGATCACCAGAGCGTTGTCGACACCGCCTTCGGGTATCGATGTATTCTCAAGCGGCCGTGGCGGTTTCATCATCAGATCGTCGCGATACAACGTGATGTCGAGGGCACCGTGCGGCACCGTGACACCCGCGAAATCACTGATCCTGGCGGCCAGTCGGGCGGCGAGCGTGACACCGCGGGTCGGGATGCCCAGCAGTACCACGTGCTGAGGCCCGGCAGGGTCGTCCAGAGCCGTTTTTTCGATGATCTGGTGGGCGATGCGGGAAATGGTGCGGCCGACGTCCGCCGCGGACATCAATTCCCGGTCAGTGGCATTGCCCACCTTCGACCTGGACCTCCTTCTCCGCCTCGCGGGACGGATCGTTAAAGGATGTCGATCGTCGGCAAGGTTATCACTGGACGGAACGCTGCTACGAACGACAAGCCCGAAACCGACTGGAGACACTGAACCGGGGGTGCGTTTCTCGTCGCCCCTCAGTCCTTTTCATGCCTTTGCTGTGTCCAGAACTCAAGCCGATTCTGCACGCTGAAGAGACCGAATCCGACTAACGGGATGGCGATGGCGAAGCAAGCTAACAGCAACATGCCCATTTCGGCCTCCCATCGTCTCCTGTACAAATCGGGCCCCGACCCTACGATTTGTCAGCAAACTCTACACCGCCAGCGGCCGCGAGACCACGGTTTTGGTTCCCGGCACGCTCCGGGCTAGCAAACGTTCTCAATTTTGCTTTGCTGCGACTGCGGGCTTCTCAATCGTGGACCCTCCAGAAAGTTCTGCTCAGTAGGTTGTGCTCGGTACGCTTGAGCCTCGTGAACCTCGACAGCAATCAGGCACCGATCCGTGAGGTCGTCGACGCCGGGCTGTTGTCCGGTGCTTTGACAATGGTCTGGCAGCGCGGAGAAGTGCTGCAACTCAACGCGATCGGGTATCGCGATGTCGAGGCGCGGATTCCGATGCAGCGCGACACCATTTTCCGGATCGCCTCGATGAGTAAGCCGGTCACCACGGCGGCCGCGATGGCGCTGGTCGACGAGGGCAAGATGGCCCTCGACGACCCGATCACCCGGTGGCTGCCCGAGTTCACCGACATGCGGGTTCTCGAGGACCCCGAGGGCCCGCTCGACTCGACCACAGCGGCCCGGCGCCTGATCACCGTCGACGACCTTCTGACGCACCGGAGCGGGCTGGCGTACGCCTTCTCCGTCGTCGGACCGCTCTCACGGGCCTACCTGAGGCTTCCGATACGCCAGGATCCGGACACCTGGCTGGCCGAGTTGACCGCACTTCCTCTCGTGCATCAGCCCGGCGAGCGGATGACCTACAGCCACGCGACCGACGTGCTCGGGATCATCCTGTCGCGGATCGAGGGCAAGAAGCTGCACGAAGTGCTCACGGAGCGGATCTTCGACCCGCTGGGCATGCGCGACACCGGGTTCTTCGTCACCACCGAGGGCCGGCGCCGTGCGGCGACGATGTACAAGCTGGACGAGAACGGCCAGTTGTGTCACGACGTGATGGGTCCGGCCCCGATCGCACCGCCCACCTTCTGCCAAGGCGGCGGCGGACTATGGTCAACCGTCGACGACTATCTGCTGTTCGCCCGAATGCTGTTGGCCGGCGGCGAGGCCGACGGGACGCGGCTGCTCTCCACCGAGGCCGTTCGGCTGATGCGCACCAACCGCCTGACCGATGAGCAGAGGCGGCAACCGTTCCTCGGCGCGCCATATTGGGTCGGTCGCGGTTTCGGGCTCGGTCTGTCGGTGGTGACAGATCCGGTGAAATCGCGGCCGTTGTTCGGCCCTGGCGGGTCAGGCACGTTTGGTTGGCCTGGTGCGTACGGGACGTGGTGGCAGGCGGACCCGACACTCGATCTCATCCTGATCTACCTTGTGCAGAACCTTCCGACATTGTCAGCTGACGCCGCCGCGGCGGTGGCCGGAAATACGTCGCAGGCGACGCTGATGACTGCACTGCCGAAATTCGTGCGGCGCACCTACAAGGCGCTGCAGGACTGAGCCGAGTTCGCTCAGGTGCACAACGGCCCTACATCGACAGGTGCCAGGAGCGCTTACGGATCTTCGTCCTTGCCGACGACGTACCACTCCGGGTGGTGGAAGTTGTTCACCCCCGGCTTGAGGTTCAGGTGCGGCGGGGGTATCCACTCGACCCGGCCATCGGAATTGAGCCTTGTCGTCCAACCTTCTTCGGTCAGTTTGTGGTCCGGGGCGCACGCGAAGGCCAGGTTGTCGGGCTCGGTTTCGCCCCCTCCGGCCCACCGGTCCATGTGGTGGACCTCGCACCAATACCCCGGTTTATCACAACCCGGGGCGGTGCAGCCGCCGTCCCTTGCGTACAACACGACGCGCTGGTCGCCGCTGGCAATCCGCGTGCGGCCCAAGTACAACGGCCTATTCGAGTGCTTATCGAAGACCACCAGGTAGTGGTACGCCGAGCTGGCCATCCGAATGACGTCGCGCATCGGCAACCAGGTTCCACCACCGGTGTTCGCCCTACCCGCAGCCGATTCCAGGTCCTGCAACGTCGTCCGCACGATGATGCTCGTCGGCAAGCCTCGGTGCTGACCCAGCGTGCCCGACGCGAGCAGCGCACGGCCCATCGCCGTCAGGGCGTCGTGTGCGCGCTGCGCCGCGCTTCGGGTGTCGCGCCGTACCGTCTCTTCAGGCGGCTCGCCGTCGACGGTCGGCATCGCGTCGTCTGGATTACAAACGCCGGGTGCCCCAAGCTTGGCGATCACTGCGTCAAGAGTGGCGCGAAGCTCGGGTGTTGCGATGAGCGTGCCCTGGCTCATCCCGTCGGAACCCTGTGGTGTCCAACTGAACCCGCGCTTGCGCGCGCGATCGATGTCGGAAAACGTGCCGTCGGGGTTGATACGGGCGGCAATGTTATCCGCAGCCTTCTGCAGTTGGTCGGGTCGCAGATCGGCGGCCATTTCGCCGAGCATCTGCTCGGCTCGCTCGCGTTCGTCGGCGGGAACCGCGATGGGCAGTTGGTGGAAGAAGTCGCGAATGACGGTCACATGCTCGGGGCCGATCTCGCCCTCGCGCACCTTGCCCGCCGTGGTGGGCAGCAGCGGCTCGAGCCGCTCGCCCGAGATCGCACGGCGATGCCCCAGCTGCTCGGCCTCCCTGATCATCCGACGGGCGGCCGACGGGCGGATCCTCAGCCGGTCGGCCAGGACCCTGGGCAGCGGACCGCCGATATCGGTGGCCACCGCCCGCTCCACAAGCTGGTTGACGAGCTCGTAGTGCCAGCCGGGGACCTTCCGCGCGGTCTTCATCAGCCGGCACATCACCGACACACAGTCGAGTTCGCTCAGCGCGTCGAACGGTAACTGTCCCAACGCCTCAGCGTCGGCATCAAGCCGATCGAGCGCGGCGAAGACCGCCTCCCGGCCACCCGGCACATTCGAACGCATATGAGAATTTTATCGCCGGTCAGTGACACCGAACCGAACCATCCACAACCGAAAATGCCTGGGGATAAACCCCATTCACTGAGTCCAACGTGTCGGACCCGTGTGCTAGACGCTTGACGCGATCGGCGCCGCGGCCGGTACGCCTGTAAGAGTCACGATGTGCGGTCACCCCGGACCGCTGCCGCGGCCGCACGGATCTGCGGGGTGACGAGCATGATCTGTCCGAGCACGCCGTTGACGAAGCCCGGCGACTCATCAGTCGACAACTTCTTCGCCAGTTCCACCGCCTCGTCGACGGCGACCGGCTCAGGAACATCGTCGGCGTGCAGCAGTTCCCAGACCGCGACCCGCAGAATCGCTCTATCCACCGCAGGTAGCCGGTCCAGCGTCCAGCCCTGTAGGTGCGCGGAGATCAGGTCGTCGATGTGCTCAGCGTGCTGCGTCACTCCCCGCGCGACCGTCACCGTGTATGGATTCAACGGCGTCACGTCGGCCTGCCGCTCGGCTCGCGCGTTGCGCGCGTCGGCGACGTCGGCCGCCGTCAGGCCCCGCGCTTCGGCCTCGAAAAGCAAGTCGACAGCGCGCTTACGGGCCTGGTGACGGCCCCGCTCAGGCATTCACCCGGCCCAGGTAGCTGCCATCGCGCGAGTCGACCTTGAGCTTGTCCCCGGTGTTTACGAACAGCGGCACATTGATCTGCGCGCCGGTCTCGAGCGTGGCGGGCTTGGTTCCGGCGCTGGAGCGGTCACCCTGCAGGCCCGGTTCGGTGTGCGTGACCTCCAATTCGACGGTCACGGGCAGCTCGATGTACAGCGGGCTGCCATCGTGAAACGCCACCTGCACCGGCATGCCCTCCAGTAGGAACCGCGCGGCGTCGCCGACCAACGACTCGGGCAACGGGTGCTGTTCGTAGTCCGCGCTGTCCATGAATACGAAGTCCGAGCCGTCGCGGTACAGGTAGGTGGTGTCGCGCCGGTCGACGGTCGCCGTCTCCACCTTGACCCCGGCGTTGTACGTCTTGTCGACGACCTTCCCGGACAGCACGTTCTTGAGCTTGGTCCGCACGAAGGCGGGACCCTTGCCAGGTTTGACGTGCTGGAATTCGACGATCTGCCAAAGTTGTCCGTCGATCTGTAAGACGAGGCCGTTCTTGAAGTCGGCAGTCGTTGCCACGGTCGATTTTTCTCCTAGCGTGTGTCAGAGAATCGCCAGTCTATCTAAGGCAGCCCAAGCTACCGCGTGCTCGCACAGCACATCGATCACTGCCAACACCACTTCCGCGCTGCGCGGCCCACCGGTCAACGGCGGCAACGTAACGGGCGCGATCCTCTACCCAAACCCGTAGCTCCACTCGGGGCGACGAGCCTCGGCTGATAGGCAGCTCGCCCCAGGTTCGCAGGCGAGCACACATTGTTATTGTTTTGTACAACTATTTGAGCATGGCGGCGCGGGCTCACACTTGGTAGGCTAGGCTGCCCTTATGCCGATCGCCCTTCGGGTTAGCTGACCTGGCGGGGAATGGGCAGTCCGCAAGTTCCGGAGCGCGAAGTCACACCGAAGGCGGTTGCGGTAGTTGAGCGTAGGGCAACCAAACGAATACTCCAACGAATACTCAAGGGAAGGCCGACCGTGCAAACTAGCCTCCAGCGCCTTATTGCAGCGTCCGTAATGACCGTCACCGGGGTAGTCATCGCCACCGCGCCAATCGCCACGGCCGACAACAGCGAGTTCTGCACCACCGTCAACACATCGGCAACCAAGTGTGAACGACAAGGCAATGTTGAAGTCAACGACTCGCTCTCCCGCGCGAATGCCATGCCCCAGTGGGCTGCAGCGGGCCAGCAATCCGGCGGGCCCTACGGCGGCACATTTGGCGGCGGTTCCCGCTGACGCGCCCTGACGTGGGCTCGGCGTGCAACTTCAATCGACTGTGACATTGCGGACTGAACAGGGCCAGCACTGCCGCCGACGCGACTGCGGTTCCACACCCACCATCGGATCGAAACCCGAGGTTTCAACATGCGAAGCGGATTGACCTACCTCATTGGGACATTAGGAATCTGTGCCGCCGCAGCGTTTGCCGCCGCGCCGGTGGCCAGCGCCGGTCCCCAACCACCCCCGCCGGCGCCGCCCACCGTGACGGTCACGGTTATGGCACCCGCTCCAGGTCCACAAGACAATCAGGCGTGCACCTCGTCGGTGAGCTCCACCAAGTGCGTGAAGCCCGGAGACGCAGAGATCAACGCCGGTATCCCCGCACCCTATCCAGGGCCCTTTGGTGTTTACGGACCATACTGGGCCGGGTAGGGACTTCGTCGAGCTCGACCAACCCGGCGTCAACGTCGTCGGCGACCCAACAGCCAGCCGGTCACCACGCCCACCAGAAATATGACGGTCAGCACCACCCAGGTCGCCGCCTCGACGCTGACCCAAAGTAAATGCACCTCGTGGCGAACCGTGTTTTGCACGACGAAGATCACCGCAAGCACGATAAGAACGATGGCCAACCAATGCCGTGCCGCGAACCGGCGTGCGCGGCGGCGCGAGGGCTTGGTGTCAGGTACCTCTGAGGACATGGCGCGCACGCTAGTCCAGCGGCGCGCCATTATCGGAACAATCCGGTATCAATTCTCTTTCGGATGGGGAACCCGGTGAGCTGTTTCAGCCAGCGTCGGCCTCCGGGCCCCTCTGACCTTTGGCCGATCGATCGCAAGCAAACCTCTGCCAACACTGACTAGCTCAGAATCGCCAGTTCCTTCGGAAACCGGGTCAGCAGTTCCGGGCCCGTTTCGCCCACGATCAACGTGTCCTCGATGCGGACTCCACCGCGGTCGGGAAGGTAGACGCCAGGCTCCACGGTCACCGCGGAGCCGACTTGGAGCGTAGCCGCGGACGCTGCGCTGATTCCCGGCGCTTCGTGGATCTGCAGACCGACGCCGTGGCCCAGCCCATGCCCGAAATTCTCGGCGTAGCCGGCATCAGCGATGACGGTCCGCGCCGCGGCATCGACGTCTTTGCACGCCGTGCCGGGTACCAACGCCTCCCGCCCGGCCCGCTGCGCGGCGGACACCAGGTCATAGACGTCGCGCTGCCACTGCTCGGCCTGACCGAGCACAAACGTCCTCGTCATGTCGGAGTGATATCCCGCGACCAGCGCGCCGAAGTCGATCTTCACGAAATCACCGGACGCCAGCTGCGCATCGGTCGGCCGGTGATGAGGAATGGCGGAATTCGGTCCCGTCGCCACGATCGTCTCGAACGACACCCCGTCGGCGCCGTGGTCAAGCATCAACGCCTCGAGTTCCCGAGCCACCTGCTGTTCCGTGCGTCCGGGGTGCAGCCCACCGCGCTCGATCAAGTCGGCCAGCGCGGCGTCGGCGGCCTCGCACGCCAGACGCAGCAGTGCCTTCTCGCCGTCGTCCTTGACCTCCCGCATCGCCTCGACGGTGCCCGACGCCCGCACCAACTCCATCTCGGCGGCCGCCCGCGCCAGCTGGTCGTAACCGTCGACCGTGACGACGTGGCTCTCGAAGCCCAGCCGGGCCACACCGTCGGCCGCCGCCACCTTCGTAAGGTGCGGTCCGCAGGCCCTGTCAATCTCGAGCCGTAGATCCGGCGCCTGACGCGCCGCCTGGGTCCGATACCTGCCGTCGGTGGCTAGCGCCGCGCGCGCGTCGTCGTCGGCGTAAACCAGCAACGCCGCGTTCGAGCCGGTGAAGCCGGACAGATACCGCACGTTGACCAGGTCCGTTACCAGCATCGCGTCCAGTCCGGCCTCTGCCAGCCGGCGACGCAGGCGGCCGCGTCGCTGGGAATGCGTCACGGCACTTGACGCTACCCGCTAGGCTCAGCGCCCATGAGGGCATGGTTGCTGCGGGGGCTGATCTTCGCGTTCGGGATGGTCGTCCTGCGGGTGATTCAGAGCGTGATGATCAACACCTGGGAAACTCACGCGACCACGATCAGCATCCTGCTGGTGGTGATCTACGCGATCGTCGCGCTGGCGTGGGGGTACATCGACGGGCGCGCCGACGCCAAAGCACAACCCGACCCCGACCGCCGCGGCGACCTGGCCATGACATGGCTGCTCGCCGGCCTGGTCGCCGGCGTCCTGTCGGGCGCGGTGGCGTGGCTGATCGGACAGTTCTACACGACGATGTACGTGGCGGGCTTGGTGAACGAGATCACGACGTTCGCCGCGTTCACCGCGCTGCTGGTGTTCCTCATGGCGACGGCCGGCGTTGCCACGGGTCGCGCCATTTGGGACCGGGGCTACGACAAGTCCCACCCCATTCCCAGTCACGAAGGCAGCCACGGCCCAGACACCGACGTGTTCGCCGCGGTGAAGGACGACGACGCGACTCAGGAAACGCCGGCGACGTAGTGCAGGGCCAGCAGATAGCCCTGCACACCCAGACCGACGATCACGCCCGTCGCGACCGGGCTGATGTAGCTGTGATGCCGGAATTCCTCGCGCGCGAACACGTTTGAGATGTGCACCTCGATCAGAGGTGGTTTCAGCTCCGCGCATGCGTCTCGCAGCGCGACCGAGGTGTGCGTCAGGCCGGCGGCGTTGAGGATCACCGGCTCGCCGGCGTCGGCGGCACGATGAATCAGGTCGATCAGTTCAGCCTCGCTGTCGCTTTGCCGCACAACGGCTTTCAACCCGAGCTCGGCGGCGGTCCGCACGATCACGGCAACGAGCTCTGCATATGTGATGTCGCCGTACACATCCGGCTCGCGCAGCCCCAACCGGTCCAGATTCGGGCCGTTCAGCACGTTGACCGTCGTCACTGCATGTTCTCCTCTTCGCCCGAGAGGCTCATCGGTATGTTCTCCTCTTCGCCCGAGAGGCTCATCGGCGCAGCCTCTTCACCCAACTCGGCGTACGCCGCGGCCAGCAGCGACGGGTCGGGTCCCTCCAGCCGGCCCGGCTTGGCCAGGCCGTCGAGAACCACGAACCGCAACACCCCTGCGCGGGTCTTCTTGTCGCCGGCCATGAATTCGATCAGCTGCGGCAACGCATCCGCGTCATAGCTGACCGGCAGGCCCAGCGACGTCAGGATCGATCGGTGCCGGTCCGCCGTCGCGTCGTCGAGCCTGCCCGCGAGCCGGCCCAGCTCGGCGGCGAACACGAGCCCCACTGCCACTGCGGCGCCATGCCGCCACTGATAATGCTCGCGACGCTCGATGGCGTGGGCCAATGTGTGGCCGTAGTTCAGGATTTCGCGTAGCTGCGATTCCTTCTCGTCGGCGGCGACGACCTCGGCCTTGACCGCGACCGCGCGGCGAATCAACTCGGGCAACACCGAACCGCGCGGGTCGATCGCCGCCTCTGGGTCGCGCTCGATGATGTCGAGAATTGTCGGGTCGGCGATGAAACCCGCTTTGACCACCTCGGCCATTCCGGCGACGATCTCGTTGCGTGGCAGCGTCTTCAGCGTGTCAAGGTCGACGAGCACCGCCCGTGGCTGGTGGAACGCGCCGACGAGGTTCTTGCCCGCGTCGGTGTTGATCCCGGTCTTCCCACCGATCGCCGCGTCGACCATGCCGAGCAGAGTGGTCGGAACGTGCACGATCGACACTCCGCGCAGCCACGTTGCGGCGGCGAAACCCGCGACATCGGAGGCTGCACCGCCGCCGAGGCTGACGATGGTGTCCCGGCGGCCAACACCGATGCGGCCCAACACTTCCCAGATGAAGCCGACAACCGGTAGTTCCTTCCCTGACTCCGCGTCGGGAATTTCGATGCGATGCGCGTCAACTCCCTTGTCTGACAACGCAGTTCGCATCTGTTCAGCGGTGGGCGCCATCACGGGCTGGTGCAGGATGGCAACCTTGTGGGTCCCGTCGAGCAGGCGAGTCAACTCACCGAGCAGCCCGGAGCCGATGATCACCGGATACGGCGGCTCCACGAGGACATCGACCGTCACGGGTTCAGTCACGCTGCGTGCGCTCCGCACAGCGTGCGGCGAGTGCCGCGGGGCTCGGTGGCGCCTGAGTGGTTTCACTCGGCGTCAACGAGATCGGCGATCGCCGCCACGTCGAGCGGTGCCTGCGTCGCGACCGTGGATGCGGGTCTTCCAGCCGCGCAACGATGTGACGTACAACGGCACCGGGATTGCGACGGTTCGTGTTGACGCGAAGCGTGGCCGCACCGCGGTAGAGCGGAACCCGATCGGTCATCAGCGCACGATACTTCGCGGCCGGATTGGGACCCGCCAGCAGCGGGCGCACCGTGGCGCCACTGGTGCGGCGCACCCCTTCGGTCGCGTTGATTTCCAAATAGATCACGGTGTGTCCGGCCAACGCGTCGCGTACGCCTGGGCTGGTGATCGCGCCCCCTCCGAGCGCGAGCACGCCGGCGTGCTCGGCGAGCGCCGCCCGGATCACCTCTTCCTCGACTCGCCGGAATTCCTGCTCGCCGTCGGTCGCGAACAGGTCGGCGATGGATCGACCCGTCTTCTCCTCGATCGCGGCGTCAGTGTCCACGAATGTCACGCCCAGCGCCCTGGCCAGCCGCCGTCCGATAGTGGACTTGCCTGAGCCGGGCAGCCCGACCAGTACAGCCTTGGGTGCCATCGCGGCTACCCCGACGCCCGTGCGTCATGTTCCCGGGCGGCAATGGCCTCCAGATATGACGCGATGTTGTTCTTGGTCTCGGCGATCGAGTCGCCGCCGAATTTCTCCAGCACAGCGCGGGCGAGCACAAGCGCGACCATCGACTCGGCCACCACGCCGGCCGCTGGCACCGCACAAACGTCGGAGCGCTGATGGATCGCCACCGCCTCGTCGCCGGTGGCCATATCCACGGTCGCGAGCGCGCGCGGCACGGTGGAGATCGGCTTCATCGCCGCCCGTACCCGCAGCGGCTGGCCGTTGGTCATGCCGCCCTCAAGCCCGCCGGCTCTGTTGGTCGACCGGAGGACGCCGCCGGGTCCCGGGTACATCTCGTCGTGCGCGACGCTCCCGCGACGGCGCGCGGTCTCGAACCCGTCGCCGATCTCGACGCCCTTGATCGCCTGAATGCCCATGACCGCGGCGGCCAACTGGCTGTCGAGGCGGCTGTCCCCGCTGGTGAACGACCCGAGTCCGACCGGCAGGTCCTGTGCGACCACCTCAACGACGCCGCCGAGGGTGTCGCCGTCCTTTTTGGCGGCCTCGATCTCGTCGATCATCGCCCGCTCGGCTGTCTTGTCGTAGGCGCGCACGGGGCTCGCGTCGATCGCGTCGAGGTCGGATGGCTGTGGAGGCGGGCCGTCGTAGGGCTTGGACGCGCCGATCGAGGTCACATGTGACAGCACCTCGACGCCCAAGGCCTGGCGCAGGAACTCCCGCGCGATGGTGCCGGCCGCGACGCGGGCCGCGGTCTCCCTGGCGCTCGCCCGCTCCAGCACCGGACGGGCATCGTCGAAGCCGTACTTGAGCATGCCTGCATAGTCCGCATGACCGGGCCGCGGGCGTGTCAACGGCGCGTTGCGGGCGATGTCCGCCAGCTCTGCTGGGTCGACCGGGTCGGTGGCCATCACGGTCTCCCACTTCGGCCACTCGGTGTTGCCGATTTCGACGGCGATCGGGCCGCCGAGCGTCACGCCGTGGCGGACGCCGGCCAGCACGGTGACGTCGTCGGCCTCGAACTTCATCCGCGCACCGCGGCCGTAGCCCAGCCGGCGTCGTGCCAGCTGGGTCCGGATGTCGTCGGACGTGACGTGCACACCGGCGACCATGCCCTCGAGCATGCTCACCAGCGCGCGGCCGTGCGACTCGCCGGCCGTCGTCCAACGCAACACGCGTCCCATCTTCCCATGCGAGGGTCTAAACGATCCCCTGCGCTGCGGCGGCCGCGGTTGCGACGCACATCGCCGGTCCGGTGGGACCCGCCCCCATGAGCGGAGGCAACGTCAGCGCAGGGCCGCAGCCATCGCTTCTTTCGGTGCGGGCCGGCCCGTGAACTGCTCGACCTGGGCGAACGCCTGATGCAGCAGCATCTGCAGCCCATCGATCACCCGGCCGCCCGCCTCGGTCACCGCGGCGGCGAGCGGCGTTGGCCATGGGTCGTAGATCGCGTCCAGCAGCACGGGCGCCCCTCGCAAGGCGGCGAGGTGGCCCGCCGCGGCGTCGGCCGGGATCGTGCTCACCACCGCACCAGCGGC